>Ga0222713_10000211_pt1 | contig 64490 bp, 81 predicted proteins | sample C33_649DmetaG_FD_165061 | JGI IMG/M metagenome (GOLD analysis project Ga0222713, IMG submission 165061) | Estuarine water microbial communities from San Francisco Bay, California, United States - C33_649D | ecosystem: Environmental > Aquatic > Marine > Unclassified | place: USA: California...
TTATAAATAATTTGAAACAATCCATTTAGGAGACACTAATGTCAGTAGAAAGCAAAATTAAACAATTGCTAGAGCGTGTAGATGCGAAATCTAGCCTAGAAGAAGCAGACGCTATGGGTGCAGCTAAAGGTAAAGATACCTCTATCAAAGCAGCTAATGGCGGCGATGCCTCTTCCCCAAAACAAGGTGACTCTGAAGGCGCAAGCTATGAAGAGCGCGATGAAAAGGATGAGAACCAAGGTGCTATTACAGCTAAAGGTATTAGTCAAAATACCATTAAGATGAAGGGACCTGTTGGAGGAACTCCTGATTTTAAAACAGTTGGCGACCTTTCATCCGCAGTAAACCAACCCAATTCTAAGGGCAATGTTCCTGTTGGTGAGGAAGAAGAAGTTGCAGGCGAAGTAATTGCAGAAGAAGAAGTTGAATCAGAAGTTCAGGCTCCTGCAGCAATTGACTTATCCCCAATTTTTGGCGATGATCTCTCAGAAGATTTCAAAGCTAAAGCAACATCTATTTTCGAAGCAGCAGTTATTGCTCGCGTAAATGCAGAAATGGATAAAGTTGCAGCATCTCTAGAAGAGAAATATGCGACTGATGTTGCAGAATACAAAGACGGTATCGTCGAAAAGATTGATTCATATCTCAACTATGTTGTTGAGAATTGGATGAAAGAAAATGAACTAGCCTTAGAAAACGGTCTTCGCACTGAGATTGCTGAAGACTTTATGGCTGGGTTAAAAGTACTATTCAAAGAGCACTACATTGAAGTGCCTGAAGAGAAATACGATGTAATCGGTGAACTACAAGCCAAAGCTGCTGAACTCGAAGCAAAACTAGACGAAGCAATTGGCAGCAATGTAGACCTTAACAAAGAAGTCACTTCTTTAAAGCGTCAAGCAGTTGTAGAAGAATTGTCCAAGGATTTAGCTGACACAGAAGCTGCAAAATTGGGCAAGCTATTAGAGGGTGTTGATTTTGAAAATGAAGATCTTTACAGAGAAAAAGTTTCTGTAATTAAAGAGAATTATTTTCCAAAGAATGTAGTAACAGAAGGCACTAGCCAATCTGTTCAAGCACAACAGACTTTAACAGAAGAAACAGATGTTCCAACTGAATTTACAGATGGTTCGTCAGTAGTTTCTGCATATGCTAAAGCACTTTCAAGATCAATTAAAAGAGCGTAATTTTACGACATTCCATCAAGGAGAAAAAAATGTTTTTATCTGAAAACCTACAACAAAAATGGCAAGCCATTTTAGAGCACCCTGATCTTCCAGAGATCAAGGATTCCTACAAGCGTGCAGTTACATCTGTATTGTTAGAGAACCAAGAGCGTTCACTACGTGAAGAGCGTAGCGCAATGTTTGAGGCAGCTCCAGCAAACAATATTTCCGCAACAAACGGTATTGACAAGTATGATCCAATCATGATTGGTCTAGTACGCCGTGCAATGCCTAACCTAATGGCTTATGACATTTGCGGTGTTCAACCAATGACTGGCCCAACAGGCTTGATCTTCGCAATGCGTTCTACTTACGGCGGTGCTCGTACACCTTCAACAAGAACAGAAGCATTGTACAACGAAGCAAACACAGCATTCTCAGGCACAGGCGTTGCTCAAACACCAGCAGCAGGAACTTCTTTAGATCCTACAGGTACATTTACTTCTACAACAGCTGGTGGCGTAGCTACAGCAACAGCTGAAGCATTAGGTACTTCTGGTTCTGCAGCGTTCAACGAAATGTCTTTCTCTATTGATAAGACAACAGTTACTGCAAAATCACGTGCATTGAAAGCAGAATACACAGTTGAATTAGCACAAGACTTGAAAGCTATTCACGGTCTTGACGCTGAAGCAGAATTATCAAACATCTTGTCACAAGAATTTATGTTTGAAATTAATCGTGAAGTTGTTCGTACAATTTACAAAGTTGCTAAGCCTGGTTCACCAGCAACAGCAACTGCAGGTACATTCGACTTAGACGTTGACTCTAACGGACGTTGGTCTGTTGAGCGTTTCAAAGGTCTATTGTTCAACATTGAGCGCGATGCTAATCACATTGCTCAAGACACACGTCGTGGTAAAGGTAACTTCATCGTTTGCTCTGCAGACGTTGCAAGTGCATTAGCTATGTCAGGTGTTCTAGACTACGCTCCAGCTTTGAGCACAGGTCTAAATGTTGACGATACAGGTAACACATTCGCAGGTGTATTGAATGGCCGTTACAGAGTTTACATTGATCCGTATTCCAGCAACCTAGGTGCAGCAAATCAGTTTTACATGGTTGGTTATAAGGGTTCTTCTCCTTATGACGCAGGTATGTTCTACTGCCCATATGTTCCTTTACAAATGGTTCGCGCAGTTGATCCTAACAGCTTCCAGCCAAAGATTGGTTTCAAGACACGTTATGGTTTAATTGCTAACCCATACGTTGTACAATCAGACGGTTATACAAATGATGCAGACACATTTACGGCTGATCGTAATCAGTACTATCGTCGTACACGTGTATTGAACTTAATGTAATCTATACATTATTAAACCGACATTAAGATCGGTACAGTCCTAGACTGATTTAAAGGGGGAAGAAATTCCCCCTTTTTTGCCTTTATAAATATTAATGTTAGCAAAGGATGTTAAATGTACACTGCAAATATAGATGTTTTACAACAGAACTATAATAGTTCTCTTCCTAAGACATACGATTTTCTAAGACCAAACGCGTTTAAATTTTCGGTAAAAGATTTACCTGGTACTTCTTTTACTTGTCAATCGGCAAATTTACCGCAATTGTCTTTGGGTTTTGCAGTACAGCCAACACCCTTTGTTGATGTTCCTCGTATTGGTGATAAATTAGATTTCGGAGAATTCACTATTAGATTTATTATATCTGAAGATATGTCAAATTATTTAGAATTATATAGATGGCTAATTGCATTGGGATTTCCTCAAGACTACACGCAATTTGGACAATTTGTTAAGAATAGACCAAGTGCATTTCCATTTAAAACAAACTTAAAAGGTGAATCAGAAGTTTTGGCATACTCGGATGGTACTTTAACGATTTTAGACTCGACAAATACCCCTAAAGTAAATATAATATATAAAGACATATTCCCGGTGTCTTTGGAAGCTTTGGATTTTGATATAGCTTCAGCAAGCGTTGAATATTTTACGGCAATCGCTTCATTTAAATATACCCTGTTTGAGGTGGAGCAACTTTAATTAACTATGGAGATTTTATGGCAAATAATAAAACTGGTTTGAAAAACATTCCAAAAATTCCGGTACCAAAATTTAACAAACCGGCCGCAGCACCAGCTGCTCCTCAACAACCTCAACAAGGACAATTGCAAATCAACATTGATGATTTGCGTAAAGAGAAAATCTTTATTGCTACTCCCTGTTACGGCGGCATGCTTACAGAAGCATATTTCCGTTCAATGGTTCGCACATTGACCTTCTTTAACCAACACCAAATTCCTATTGCGTTTGGTACTATTGCGAATGAGTCTTTAGTTACTCGTGCCCGTAATGTGTTGGTTGCTTACTTCCTTCAAAGCAATTACACACGTTTATTATTCATTGACGCAGACATTGAATTTCAAGTTGAAGATGTGTTGAAGCTAATTGCTCACAACAAAGAAGTTTGTGTTGGTGCATATCCTAAGAAGGGTGTTAACTGGCAACGTATTAAAGATAGCATTAATTCTAAACAAGGCAAAGAAATTTCTGATCGCGAAATTGCGGCTGCTGGTTCAGACTATGCAATTAACTTCAAATTCGTTAATCGCGACTTGAAACAAATTGCTATTGAGAATGGTGTTATTAAATTGCACGATGGAGCTACAGGCTTTATGATGATTAAGCGTGAAGCAGTCGACAAGATGATCGCAGCATATCCTGAGTTGAAGTATAACAATGACTTGAATACTCCTCCAGATTTGCAAGACTTCTTCTATGCATTCTTCGACACTATGATCGATCCGAAAGACAAGCGTTATTTGTCTGAGGACTACACATTCAGCAGACGCTGGCAAGATATTGGTGGAGATATTTGGCTCGACCCAACAATCTCATTGAACCACTATGGTTCTTTTAACTTCCAGGGTAATCCTGCACAAATTATTCAAATTGGGTAATTAAAATATGAAGCTCACAGATTTACAAAATCTGTGGGCAGATGATTGCAAGATTGACGAAACTAATCTAGGTCATGAATCTGCTCGCACACCCACCTTACATTCTAAGTATTTAAATTTTTTATCATCTACTCGACTTAATTTACGAAAAGCTGAGTCTGACTACTTAAACCTTCGCCGCAAAAAGTACAAATATTTCAGAGGAGAAATGACTCAACTGGAATTAACTGACGAAGGCTGGGAACAATGGCAAGGAAATAAACCATTAAAAAATGAAATGGATGAATTTCTACAAGTAGATCCTGATCTAATTATTTTGCAAGACAAAATTGAATATTTTAAAACAGTCATGTATCAGCTTGAACAAATTATTAGATCATTGAACAGTCGAACATGGGATATTAAAAATGCAATCGAATGGACTAAATTTACTAACGGTATGATGTAATGTCTGATATAAGAATAAGAAAAAAGAATGAAGTATATTTAAATGTTGATGCTGAACCTTCAATTGCACAAGAATTGAACGATCATTTTTCATTTGAAGTACCCGGCGCAAAATTCCATCCTCTTTATAGATCAAAGATGTGGGATGGCCGTGTCCGTCTTTTTTCGATGTTCACAAAAGAACTGTATGTTGGTTTAAAAGATTATGTTGAACATTTTGCTAAAGAACGTGGATATACTGTGGATTATTCCGAGTATGTTCATACTGCTGACACCTGCACCCTTGAAGAAATACGAGAGTTTATTGCAAACTTAAATATTGGTTCAAAGGGCCAACCTCTTGAGATGAGAGATTATCAGGTTGAAGCTGTTTATAAAGCTATTAGCGATGGTAGACGTTTGCTTTTATCCCCTACAGGTTCTGGTAAATCGTATATCATTTACTGTATTATGCGTTGGCACGAACAATTTAATCGTAGACAATTAGTTCTTGTTCCTACTACATCGCTTGTTGAGCAGATGTATTCCGATTTTCAAGATTATTCTTGTTTAAATGGATGGAAAGCATCTACCCATTGTCATCGTATTTACGGCGGCCATGAGAAGTCTAACGAATATGATGTTGTTATTAGTACTTGGCAATCAATCTATAAATTACCTAAAAAATTCTTTGATGATTTTCAGGCAATTTACGGAGACGAAGCCCACTTATTTAAGGCAAAATCGTTAACGGGTATTCTAAATAAATGTCCCGGTGCACCGTATCGTGTAGGTACTACTGGCACATTGGATGGTACTCAAACGCACAAACTAGTATTAGAGGGTTTATTTGGACCCGTGTATAAAGTTACTACAACTAAGAAACTTATTACAAGTAAGACCTTAGCAGATCTGCAAATATATAATTTAATATTAGATTATTCGGATGAAATTAAAAAGGCACTTAAAGGAAAGACATATCAAGAAGAAATGGACTTTCTAGTACAGCATGAACCTCGAAATAAATTTATCCGCAATTTAACATTAAAGCAAGAGGGCAACAGTCTTGTACTATTTCAGTATGTTGAAAAACACGGTAAAGTATTATATGAGATGATTAATTCGAAAGCCGAAAATCGAAAGGTGTTTTTTGTGTACGGAGGTACAGATACTGAACAGAGAGAACAAATTCGAGCATTGACAGAAACCGAAAAGGATGCTATAATAGTAGCATCATATGGAACTTTCTCTACAGGAATAAATATTAAAAACCTACATAATATTATTTTTGCATCTCCCTCTAAATCTCGTATTAGAAATTTGCAATCTATTGGTAGGGGATTGAGAACAAGTGAGACTAAAAGTAGTTGTAACTTATATGATATAGGCGATGATTTGACTTGGAAGTCTAAAAAGAATTATACTTTATTACACATGATAGAACGAATCAAAATCTATAACGATGAACATTTTGAATACAAACTAATAAAAGTAAAACTACAATGAACCAAACATATAAACTATTAAAACTTAACAGCGGTGAAGACATAGTTTGTAAAACTGAAGAAAACTTATCATTAACGGATAAACAGAGTATATTCATTCAAGATCCAATGGTTTTGAATCAAGTAAGGACTCAGTTTGGAGCAGGGGTAATGGAATCATATACATTGTCCCCTTGGCTTGCTTTATCCGATGATGAGTTTTATGAAATACCTGTACATTATATTATATTAGCTGCTAATGTTAAAGACACATTGAAAGATAATTATATCAAGTATGTACAAGATCGTAAAGAAGCTGAATTAAATGAAAGAATGACAGCCGAAGATCTTGAAGTTGAAGAATCTGATAACCAAATTGAAAAAGAAGATAACCATGAAAACAGTAGCAACACCCCCAGAATTAGACGCGGAAAACTTGTCCACTAAAAAGGCAATGCCTGTATCGTCGCATTATGTAGATAATAAAAAGTTTCTACAGGCACTTATAGAATATAGACAACTTGTAGATGAAGCCGCAGCTAGAGGCGAGGAAGCCCCGGTAGTTTCTAGATATATCGGTGAATGTTTTATTAAGATTGCTACGCACTTATCATATAAATCTAATTTTATTAATTACACATTTAAAGATGATATGATTTCAGACGGCATTGAAAACTGTCTAACAGCTGTTGTAAAATTTGATCCTTCAAAATCTTCAAACCCATTTGCATACTACACACAAATTATTTACTTTGCTTTTATTCGTCGTATCCAAAAAGAGAAAAAGCAACAGGCTACTAAATATAAATTGATTGAGAATATGGATATTGATTCATTAATCTTACAAGAACATGACAATGGTGAATTTGGCACACAATTCCTAGATTACCTAAAACGACAAATGGACACAGTCGATATTGAGAAACGGGTAATGAACATTCCGAAAAAGGCTAAAAAAGTTCAAGATGATATCGAAAATCCGCTTGACCTTGATGACTAAACACTATATAATATGTAGTATAAATTCTCGGAGATGTTATGGAAGTACAACCTAAAGATACGAGCAAGGGACATTTTTATGTTAGCCTTGCAAAAAGTTTTATTCGCATAGGAGCAGGCATTGCTCTTATTTGGCCAGAAAGTATTTTACTTGCTGGTTTTTTGTTAATTGTTGCAGAGATGCTCGGCATTCTTGAGGAGCTAGTATAATGGCAAAATTGAAAGTATCAGAATTATTTTATAGTATTCAGGGTGAAGGTAGGTACATGGGAGTACCTTCCGTGTTCTTGAGAACGTTCGGTTGCAACTTTACTTGCGACGGTTTTGGAATGCCGAAAGGTGAAAAAAGCGATGAAAGAAATGTTATTGCGATTAAGGCTGATAGCTTTAAAAATTATAATGACTTGCCTCTTGTACATACTGGTTGTGATTCCTATGCTAGTTGGGATCCTCGTTTTAAGCATCTTAGCCCTGTACTCGACATTGAAGCTGTTGTGGAAGCAATCGTCGATTCCCTCCCAGGAAAAGAATGGCAAGACGAACACCTAGTAATTACAGGTGGTGAACCTTTATTGGGTTGGCAAAAACAATATCCCGAATTATTGAATCACTCTAAAATGTTAGCATTGAAAGAACTAACATTTGAGACAAATGGCACTCAGCCACTGACATCTGATTTTAAACAATATCTTTTAAATTGGACTTTGAATAATAAAGGGCGTACTAGTAGAAGAGGAGCAGATGCTTTAACATTCTCAGTATCTCCTAAGTTATCAGTATCAGGTGAAAAATGGGAAGATGCTATTTGCCCTGAAATTGTAGCAGGTTATGAGTGGTGTGGATACACATATCTTAAATTTGTAATCGCATCACCTCAAGATGCAGAAGAAGCAGAAGAAGCAGTAAATGCATATCGTAAAGCTGGTTTTTCGGGTCCTGTGTATCTTATGCCTCTCGGCGGTACTGAGCAGTTGTACTCTATTAATAATCGCAATGTTGCAGAACTCGCAATGCGAAAAGGTTGGAGATATTCAGATAGACTCCAAATTCCATTGTTTAAAAATGCCTGGGGCACTTGATGATCAATATAAACACCGATAAAGATCTTTATAGGTGTGACCCTGAAGATTATATTTTTAAGTCTTTAGACTTTGCGAAGTCTTTGCCTATAGTAGAAGCAAACGATGTAAATATTCATTTCTTCTGGAAAGTGCCAGGGGTGTTCGGCCGTAAACAATTATTGCCTATTAAATCTGCAATAGCAACTCAAAATTTAAATACTACAAAAATTATACTATGGTCTAATGTAGATTTAAGTGACAATGAATATTTAAAACCATATCTTAAATATATTGATTTGAAAATATGGGATTTGCAAGCTGAGGCAAAAAATACTATTTTAGAAGATTGTCAATTTTTAAATAATGCGGAAGATGGACTTAGATATTTAGATAGCGATATTTTTAGACTTTTATGTCTGCACAAGTATGGCGGTTTCTATTGCGATATGGACATGGTATTGTTGAGAGATTTTAATCCGTTGACACCATATCAATTTGCTTATCAGTGGTCTGCGTCAGGTGTTGAATCTAAAATTAAATGGGCAGAATGGGATACAACTGTTTTAAATGTGAACAATGCAATTGTTAATATTCACAGAGGCAGCAAGTTGTCGTTGGACTTATTGAATACGTTGAAACATACCAGACCGCAATCTCAATCAAATTGTTGGGGAAGAGATTTGCTTAACAGAGTAATCATTGGAAGAGATGATTGTGTTGTTTTCCCGTGTGCTTGGTTTAACACCGAATGGTTATATGTGGACAAACCAATATTGTCATTTAGTGCATCATATGAGGCTAAGGATAAAGAATTTGATGGGGCGTTTACATGGCATTGGCATAATCAATGGGGCGCTGAAATTGAAGAGCACAGTAAGTTTTATAATTTAGAACAAAAAATTGAAAGACTTTTTATTGAAAAGGGGTTATAATATGAATAGAATGAAATGGGATGTTGAAGAAATGGGACGCGAAATGCGTTCACCATATAACGATGGATTTTATACATTTGAAATTAAAAAGAAATTGTATGAAATTAAATGGGCAGTAGATAAACAACTAGAAAATTCGCCAACATATGTAGGTGAACCAGAATGGTTAGAAGAAAACAATATAAATAATAAAGTTACACAACGGTAACGAATTTCAATTATCATATCCGAGTTAGGAAGGATTCTAAAATGTCATATAACAAAACAAAATGCGACCCCGAGTTAGGTCTTAAAGTTCACGAACATCTAGTTAAAATGGGAGTCGAAACTCCTATTAAAGAAACAGGTCAATTAATTGATCGTAAGGGTAAGATCGATGTTATCGAATCTTTATTTACAGATATTATGAAAACACTTGGACTAGATCTTACAGATGATAGTCTAATTGAAACACCTAAGCGTGTTGCTAAAATGTATGTGAATGAAATTTTTTGGGGACTCGATTATGAGGCATTCCCAAAATGTACTACTGTAGATAACAAAATGCAGTATAACGAAATGGTATGTGAACGAAATGTTAATGTTCAAAGTAATTGTGAGCATCACTTTGTTGTAATTGATGGATTAGCTACTGTTGCTTATGTTCCAAAGACTAGAGTACTTGGTTTGTCTAAGATCAATCGCATTGTAGAATATTTTAGTAAACGTCCTCAGATTCAAGAACGTCTAACAGAACAAGTATTCCACACACTACAATATATTCTTGAGACTGAAGATGTTGCTGTATTAATCGATGCGCAGCATTACTGTGTTAAATCTCGAGGTGTTGAAGATACAGGTAGTTCAACAGTAACAGTTCGTCTAGGCGGCGGTTTTAAAAATGATCCAGCAGTAAGAAATGAATTTTATCAGATTGCTAGACAAGGTTGCAAATGATGGATTATATTAATTTCAATTATTTGGCAATTGGTATTATAATTGGATATATTGCTAATCCACTAATGGCTGCGTTTTCAGCAATTATAATGAAGATATTATTCGAAACTAATTCTAATTGTACGCATAATTGCAATCAAGGGCGTAACTGCACTTGTAAGGAAAATAAATGACAGTGAATGTAATGGTTGACTTGGAAACAATGTCAACAAGATCTAATGCAGCAATTTGTTCTATTGGTGCAGTAAAATTTGAAGGTGGAAAAATCATTGATAAGTTCTACTGCACAATAGATCTTGCTAGCTGCAAAGAAGCTGGTATGCATATCTCTAAAGATACTGTCGAATGGTGGTCTAAACAAAATAAAGAAGCATTGCGCGAATTAACTAAAAACAATATCTCATTACAAGAAGCTCTTGATAAATTTGAATTGTGGTTTGGCCCTAAGAGTTTGCCTATTTGGGGCAATGGTGCAGTATTTGATAATACTATCTTAGGGAATGCTTATTTTATTACAGGTAGAGAACCACCGTGGAAGTGCTGGGATGATCGTTGCTATAGAACAGCCAAAGCAATGTTTAATTGGATTCCTGCAGATGCGCGCGAAGGCACATACCATAACGCATTAGATGATGCGATTTATCAGACAAAACACTTAATTAAAATTCTTGGTGAGTAATATGCGACTTTATAAAAAGAGAGTTGCGTTTTGTATTAGCGATCAACACCTTGTTCCTCACGGTGGCATCGGACAATTCGCAAAAGGTTTTGTTGAAATGGCAAATATTATTAACTGGAAAGTTGATATTATTACAGACAAACCAACAACAAATGAATTTGCTAAATTGGTAGAATCTTTAGGGGCTAATTTAATTGCTCCGAAAAATGCCATGTCTTATAAGAATCATACTGGCACATTTGCATTTACAGATTCAATTAATTTTGAAAAGATGATTAACTTCAGAGATGCAGTTATGAATGCGTTTCATACTAACATCTATGATATGGTTGTTTGTAATTCATTAGAAGCAATGCCTGCAGTATTAAGTTTTGATCTTAATAATTACATCCCAGTAGTTCTATACACGCATGAAGAAAGCATGGTCTTCCGTGATACTCGCAAATTTAAAGGTGTGTTTTTAGAAAGTTGTAATGAGTTCTTTAATAATTTAATGAACCTTGAGAACTGTCATATTGGTACACAATCTGCACGTAATGTAGCTGAGATTAAAAACAATGGCGGAGTTAATGTAGAGCATTTAAGTATGCCTATGTCTGAAAGAGAATTACTCACAGGCGGTTATACAGAACGAAAAGGTGTCTTGTATATTGGTCGTTGGGAAGATCGTAAAAACCCCGAAGCATTTTTAAAGGTAATTAAAGAGACGGGATTGCCTGCAAAAATCATGACCAATGCCAACGGCAAAAAGAAATTTGAAGCTCGTCTTGCAGAATTGGGTATTACAGATTATGAAATTAAAGCAAGTATTGTGGGCAAAGAAAAAGTTGATTTTATCAAATCTGCTAAGGTGCACTTCAATCCCTCTTTAAGAGAAAATTATCCATTTACTTTCTTTGAATGTTTGGGTCATATGCCCTGCATTGTAATCGATAAATCTGAATGGGTTACAAATTTTGATAGTAAATATTATATTCGTTTGCCATTAAATGAAGTTGCTGCAACATTAAAAATTGAATATGATGCTGATCGAAAAGATCGTAATCATGATGCGCTTCAGTATATTAAACATTTGGATTTCCAAACATCTGATAGATGGGTTAAATTCTTAAATTCATATAATCAAACATCTTTGGCCCGATCCGATTCTGCAAAAATTAATGATTATTCCGAAATTAAATATGCGGAATTTATTCGTATACTAAATAGAACACAATTGGCTATCGACGATGTTAAAAGTGTATTGACAAATAAGTCTAAATATAATATAATCTATACAGACAACGACACATACTTAACTAAAGATCCTAATTTTATACCAAAAGAAGAAGCAACTTCTTCATTAGAAAGCCTATTTGAATGAGAACATATGAATATGTAATTTCTGGTCCAGCATATTTGCGCCTCGGTGCAGAACAATGTAATGATCCAGATGTATTAGAAATGATGCTTGACATGATTGGTCGAGTATGTCACAACCAAAATAATCATACATTCTCATTATTGTATAATGGTTTTACTGAAAAGAACTTTGGACCCAAGTTACAAAAGTTTCGCCCCTCAATTAATAACATTCATGCTGACTCTGGTGGTTTGCAGATTATTACTCGCGGATTGAAAAATACTCCAGAAGTCAGAGAAAAGGTATATTCGAATCAAGGCACATACGCAGACATTGGTATGGCATTTGACGAGATTCCGGTTAAGACAACTTCTACAAGTGGCGTATCATCTAAGATTGATACCAAGCGTAGATATGCGGATATGGATAATTTTGACGAGTATGCAAGACAAACGGGTCGAAATGTAAAAGCACAAATTGAAACATTTGATAGAATGGGTAGTTCTTGCAGACCATTTGTTATTATGCAGGGATCATCTCAAGAATCATATTCTCGTTGGGCGGAATTAGTTCTAGAAGAAATTACTCCCGCATTGCATCATCGTATCGGTGGTCTTGCTATGGGATCAGCTGCACTAGGTATGGGTCAATTGGAAGATGTTAAACGGGCATTCTATGTTACACAGATGCCGTACACAAGACCATTTCATTTACACGTCTTAGGCGTAGGTGCATTACGTCGTATTCTTCCTTATATTTGTTTTAGTCAATCTGGTCTATATGAAGGCATTGATATTTCATATGACTCAACAACTCATTCTATGTCATTGGATAATGGATTGTTTTATTTCTCATTTGCTAAAAAAGCAGCTGGCTCACCGTATGGTGGCACATCTGTAAAAATGGGTAGAGAGTATTCTAACATTTATAGAACAGTTACTACAGAAATTAATACAGTATGCGGAACAAATTATACTCCTGAAGAATATCATATATTAATGAACAGAGGTGTTGGTGTTCATTTAGAAGCAGGTGGAAAATTTGTAGATATTATGCGTGCTCGTCTTGCCTTTATTTTAACAAACGTACACAATTTTACTCACGATGTAAATGCTTTAACAGAATCTAAAGAATTGTTTTTAAAATTCTGTAGAGAAAAAGATTGTGAAAATGAATATGCTACATTATTTGATGTTAAGACTCTTTCCGATTTCGAAGACTGGGAAAAGAATGTAGGCAGGTATATGGAGTCTGAACCAGTTAACACACAACCACCAGTTTCACTTGAGGATTTATTTGCATGAGCACTATTATTTCAGACGATACAGTATTTTTTACAGATACAATTATACATAGTAAATTAGTTAAAAAGAAAAGTTCTATTTGGGTTACCTTTCAGAAAGAAGGTATTCATAAATATCCACAAGCGGCAACTGATCCTAAATTAGCAACAGGTGATTGGCTTGATGTTTCATTCTTAGGAACACCTCATAGACATATATTTCATTTCCGAGTAGAGATGGAAGTATTTCATGATGATCGAGATGTAGAATTTATTCAGGCAAAACGTATTATGGAAAGATGGTATTCCGATGGTACATTACAATTAGATTTTAAATCTTGTGAGATGATGGCAAATGATCTATATGACAAATGTAGTGTTCAATGGCCTAATAGAGATTATACTATTGAAGTATCAGAAGACGGTGAAAACGGGTGTAGAATTAGTTTTGAAAGGGTAGCAGGTGAGTAAATTATATTATATGGGTTTAGAACCCTATGAAGGTCGGTATACTCTACAGTTGCAACAATGGAGTGAAGCTGCATTTAAACGTAGAGGTATTGACTATGAAGTAATTCATGGTGATATTCTAGATGACTCTAAAGCAATTGTAACAGGTCAAGTACTTGATGCACACGGCCGTAGTTATTATTCGTTGACACAGATGGCTAATCTTATTAAGAAGATGAAAGCTGGTGAAATTACTTGGCAGGATACAATCTTTTTTGAAGATATGTTTACCCCTGGAATTGAAGCATTACCCTATATAATGGATCAAGTAAGCTATGAATATCAACCTCGCATCTTTGTTCGTTGTCTTGCACAATCTATTGACCCTGATGATTTTGTTCACGTATGGGATATGCAGAAGTGGATGGGTATGTACGAGAAGATGACAGATCAATTTGTTACAGGTGTACTTGCATCTAACGAAGAGATGGTTGCTCATATGAAAATTGCAGGTTGGGAAGCACCAATCTTTAATATCTCTGGACTTGCATTTGATAAAGATGAAGTTCGTAGTCGTGTAGCAAATCGTATTCCATTTAATCAGCGCAAACAGCGTGTAGTCTTTGCTGCAAGATTCGATCAAGAGAAACAACCCGATTTCTTTATGGATTTAATTGAACGCTATTATACAATTAATCCAAATGTAGAATTTGCTGTTCTTTCAGGCGGCCCTTTGCGTAGTAACAATGAAAAGTATTTGACTCGCGCGCGAGCATTGGAAAAGACTCATAATTTTAAAATCTATGAGAATCTTAAAAAGAATGAATACTATGAATTGTTAGGCGATTCTCGAGTATTATTTAATTGTGCATTGCAGGATTGGGTAAGCAATACCGCATCAGAAGCAGATGCATTAGGTACAAATTGTTTATATCCTGCATATAGATCATTCCCAGAATCATTTGCTAATGATCGTGAATGTCTTTATATTCCATGGTCACAAGATGATGCAGTATTTAAATTAAATACATTGCTGTTTCAAGAGCGAACTAATCTAGGTAAGTTGTCTGATTGGACATCTGGTACTATTGATCGTTGCTTAGATATTATGTTTGAAGATAATGCTAAATGGTATCGTAGCGGTAAGGATTACAGAGATTATGTCCCAGCAGCCAAGTACTAAATTAGTTGTTGTCACCGGTTCCGCTGGTTATATCGGCGGACAGACTTGTATCGAATTAAAGAAACAAGGATACGAAGTTATCGGCATTGATAACAGACATAACGAACATCTTGATGCATTTCAAGATGAATATTTGCAATGCGACTTTACAGACTTAGAGGCATTTAGTCTTTATAAAAAGGTGTATCCTGTTGCAATTATACATTGTGCTGGTACTAGTCTAGTTGGTCCTAGTATGAAAAATCCAGGACATTACTTTCATAATAATGTATCTAAAACAAATTTACTTTTAGACTTTGTTGCTAAACAAATCCCAAAGACTAAAATTATTTTTAGTAGTAGCGCATCTGTTTATGGTATTCCTAAAACAAAAACACCGTTGAGAGAAAACGATAAGGTTGATCCTATTTCCCCATACGGTGAATCTAAATTGATGGTCGAGCATCTATTAGAATGGTATCATAGGTGTCACAATTTAAACTATACAGCATTTAGATATTTTAATGCTTGCGGTGCAGATGATAACGGTCAACATGGCCAAGAACCAGATGCAACACATATCTTTGCCAAACTATTTGAAGCAGCTAAAAACAACACATCATTTACTTTAAATGGTGCAGACTATGGCACACCAGACGGAACTTGTATTAGAGATTATATTCATGTTCAAGATATTGCACTTGCACACATAAAAGCTATTGACAAATCTATTCAAGGCATATATAATTTAGGAATGCTTCAGGGACATTCTAATCTACAAATTCAAATGCTTGTAGAAAAAATTACCAATAAAGAAATTGTAACATTTATTAATAGACGACGCGAGGGCGATCCGCCATCGTTAGTTGCTGATAGTACAATGTTTAAACGTCTTGCAGATTGGAATCCTGTATATGATATGTCAGATATTTTAACATCTTTAAATACATGGTATAATTCTCCGACATATGATGCTTTAACAAAGCAGCGGTCTTATTCGAACATTCACCCCGCTTTATAAATTCTGCATGTCGTCAAACTTACTTAAAGAGGCAAGAGATGGCAAATAAAAAATTCTTCTCAACAAAAACATATAGACAAATAGGTCCCGTAGCTTATAGGCAATGGCGCGCTGATTCACATTGCAATTTAATTCATGGTTATGCTATGAGTTTTCACTTTGAATTTGAAGCAGATACGTTGGATGCTCGTAACTGGGTAACTGATTTTGGTGGACTGCGCCCACTTAAAGACAAGCTAGAAGAATGGTTTGACCATACTCTTTTGGTTGCACAAGATGATCCTATGCGTGAACATCTATTGGAACTAGGTAGATTAAAACTAGCAAAGATTACAGAAGTAGAACGTACGGGGTGTGAGGGTCTAGCTGACTTCTTATACGAATATATTAACACTATTTTCTTACCTAACTGCGGTAGCGAAGAAGCAAAACGTGTTTGGTGTTGCAGAGTAGAAGTTCGAGAGACTGATAGCAATATGGCTGGTCGTTCTGGTCATAGAGAAGATAGAGAATTTGAATAGAATAATGACAATGCTGCCCCAGATTGGCGACATTGATGTATTTGATAGTATATCTTCAGATGATCTTTGGTGCGTAGATAAATTAATCTTATCAAAAAAATTAGGTTACAAATGTGGCCCGGCAGGAATACCTCCGTCTGTGCCAGGACAGTATATAGTGCGCCCTATTGTAAATCTAAAAATGATGGGGGTAGGTGCCACAATAAAATACCTAGACTCTGACTCAATTCCAGATGGTTATTTCTGGTGTGAGATGTTTACTGGCCGTCATTTGAGTTTTGATTATCATTGGGGCAAACAAACATTAGCGGTTGAAGGATTTAGATCCGATACAAATCGACTAGATCGATTTAGTCGATGGACCCGTGTTGTTGATATGTTTGTATTACCAGAGGTACTGCAAAATGTTGCAGATCGATATGCTTGGTTCAACGTAGAAGTTATAGGCGATAAAGTGATTGAAGTACATTTTAGATATAATGATGACTTTGCTAACCACAACGCAAATACTATTATACCTGTTTGGCAGGAAGAGTTTTACCCCAGTCCTGCAGGAGATAGATTAGGATTTATTTTAAAATATGAATAGTTTAGAAAAAGTATGAAAATCTGTTTATTAGGTGATACCCATTTTGGTGTTAGGAATGATTCTAAAGCATTTCACGCATACTATGAGAAATTTTACAGCGAGATATTTGTTCCATATTTGTTGGAACATAATATTGATACTGTAATTCAATTAGGTGATTTGTTTGATCGTCGAAAATATATTAACTTTAATTCACTTGCTGAAGCAAGAAGATACTTCTTTGACGCTTTAGAAACGCACGGTATTAAATTAGTAACTTTAATTGGAAACCATGACATTTTCTGGAAAGAAAGTCTCAATGTTAATTCGCCCGATCTTTTATTAAAAGACTATGGCAACATTACTATCTATCAAGAACCAGGTAAATTTGTTTATGACAATATTACCTTTGATATTATTCCTTGGATATGTAAAGAAAATGAAGCAGCAATTGCAACATTTATGGATACAAGTTCTGCAGATTATTGTATAGGTCATTTTGAGATTGCAGGGTTTCAGATGATGAAAGGTATTGACAATCATGAAGGCGTTGATCGTAGTTATTTTAAACAATATAAACAAGTACTAAGCGGACATTTTCATACTAAATCATCTGAAGGAAACATCACATACTTAGGTACTCCTTACGAGCTAACATGGAATGATGAAAGTGACCCTAAAGGGTTTTTCATATTTGATACCGAGACACATGGGTTAGAATTTATTCAAAATCCATATACGATTTTTACAAAGTTTTATTACGATGATGATAAGTTTGATCCTGACAGTATAGATGTTAGTGAATTTTCAAATCAACATATTAAACTCATTGTTGTTAAAAAGAAAGACTTTGTTAAATTTGAGAAGTTTATAGAAAGAATCTATAAACAAGATCCCTTAGAACTAAAAATTATTGAAGACTTTTCTGAGTTTGAATCTGAAGCATTAGATGATTCTATTGATTTAGAAGATACTATGACTCTGTTATCTAATTATGTAGATAGCGTTGAGACTGATGTGGATAAAGAAAGACTTAAGACATTGCTAAAGACATTATACGTTGAAGCACAACATTACGAACAAGCATGATTAGATTTACAAAGATCAGATGGAAAAACTTCCTTTCAACGGGCGGCCAATTTACAGAGATTGATTTTGAGAGTTCACCGTCAACTTTAATTGTTGGTGAAAATGGTGCGGGTAAAAGTACAATACTAGATGCTATTTGTTTTGTGTTATTTAATAAACCGTTTAGGAATATTAATAAACCGCAATTAATGAATACAATTAATGGTAAGAATCTTCTTGTTGAAGTTGAATTTAGTATCGGCAAAAAAGACTATAAAGTAGTTCGAGGAATGAAACCCGGTATATTTGAAATATACTGTGACGGTGACATTCTTAATCAAGATGCTGCTGCAAAAGACTATCAAAAGTATCTTGAAGAAGCAATTTTAAAATTAAACTATAAATCATTTACACAGATTGTTATTCTTGGATCTGCTTCATTTACTCCCTTTATGCAATTGTCTTTAGGTAATAGGCGTGAAATTATTGAAGACATTTTGGATATCCAAGTATTTTCAGTAATGAATTCTGTATTAAAGGATAAGTCTTCAGAATTAAAATCTAAAATAACTGACATTGAAACTGTTATTGAAATTGGTAAAAACAAGGTTAAGTTGCAGCAACAATACATTGCAACGCTTGAAAGTGATAAACAAAAGAAAGTAGAAGATGTACAAAAGCGCATACTTGAATCGAATGCTGAGATATCACAACTTAATGCAGGAATGTTGGGAGAGCAAGAAAAAGAAGCGGGTTGTAAATCCTCTATATCTGACGCCGATGAGAAGCGTAACAAGCGTACGGAGATGGGAGCTTTGCTTAGAAAGCTTTCCGAAAGAATTACTGCTCAAGAAACAAGCATACAATTTTACCACGACAATGATGTTTGTCCAACGTGTAGCCAGAATCTTGACGAACATCTCAAAGGATCCGCAATCGAACTTCATACACATAAACGTGAAGAAGTGCAATCTGCGATTGAATCCCTTACCTCGCAACTTGAAGGTATTGAAATTAGACTTAATGAGATTGATGCGATCGAAAAGGAAATCTCTCAACATAAGAGCAACATCATTACCTACAGCTCAAAAATCATTGCGGCGCAAAATTATATTCAAAAGTTACAGGCGGACCTGGCAGGTAACACTAATGACACGGCAAATATTGTCGATGAAACGAGTAAGCTTAAAGCGCTCGCTAAGGAAGTTGTCACTCATGCAGGCGAGAAGAGTAAGTTATCGGAGGATAAACATTATTTAGATATTGCCGCAGTATTGTTAAAAGACACAGGTATTAAAACAAAGATCATTAGACAATACTTGCCTGTTATAAATAAATTAGTAAATAAGTATTTAACAGCAATGGACTTCTTTGTTCACTTTGAATTAGATGAATCATTTAATGAAGTAATTAAATCGAGACACAGAGATGAATTTAGTTATGCTTCATTTAGTGAAGGTGAGAAGCAAAGAATAGATTTAGCTTTATTGTTTACATGGCGTACTATTGCTAAAATGAAAAACAGTGCAAGTACAAACTTGTTATTGTTAGATGAAGTGTTTGATTCTTCATTAGATGCAAATGGTACAGACTATGTTATGAATTTGTTAAATACTATAGGTGACGATACAAATGTGTTTGTTATTTCGCATAAAGGCGATCAATTGATAGACAAATTTAAGTCGGTTATTAAATTTCAAAAGTATCAAAATTTTAGTAGACTAGTATGATTATATTAAGAAAAGACAAACTGAATCTTGTTGAACCCTCAGATCCAGCAATGACTAAAGCGCCTGCACCGTATGACTTTGAGACAGAAGGTGAAAGCGCCCCGGGTGTTGCTAGTGTTTTATTTGAAAGAATGAAACAATTAGGGGGCGTTGGTCTAAGCGCAAACCAAGTGGGTTTAGATATGCGATTATTTGTAATGGGTCTCGGCGAAACTAAAATTGCAGTATTTAATCCCATCATAATTAAATATAGTAAAACAGAAGAATTGTTCAATGAGGGATGTTTATCTTATCCCGGTATTATGTTATCTATTAATAGACCAACTAAAATCACAGCTACATATCAAGATGAAACTGGTAAATTTGTTGAGCAAGAATTTAATGGATTGACTGCAAGAATTTTTCAACATGAATATGATCATATGAATGGCACTGATTTTACAAAGAAGGCATCTAAATTTAAATTAGATTTTGCTAAAAAGAAATTTGAAAATAAACGTAAAAAGATTATTAAAAAATACGCAGTAAAAACAATGGTAGAGGCATTAAATGACAGTAAAGATACCAACAGAATATAATGATTTATTTGATTTTGGATTTACAGCAGTAGAATCAGAAGAATCTATTGTAGAAAAACCGGTAGTTAATACTGCTCCAATGGTGGATGGATTATCTGCGGTTGAAAATAAAGTCTCTATTATATTAAATAAAATCGATTATCTAGAAGAGATAATCAAAGCAAGCGCGGGAGTTAATAATAATTTTGATATTGATGCATATAAAGCATTAGTAGAAAAGGATGTTAATGATAAACTCAAAAAGGTTGAAGCATTAATAATGCCATTATTTGCTAATTTATTAAAAAATCCAGATAAAGATTTTATTAAATGGCCTAATAGAAAACCGATAATCGAAGCGCAAATTGCCAAATTATTAGCCATAACAAGGCCACCAGAAGGCTAAAAAGTGCTTGACCTTTGTGCCTAACGATGTTATAATATAGCATCAGCAAGGAAATTTATGGCACTAGCAAACTCAAAATCAGTACTCGCAAAGCTACTCGCACAAGAGAACATCTCTGTCGAGCATCGCAAAACACAAACCGCATACTTTGATCCCAAGAATCGTGTTCTTGTTCTTCCAATATGGAAAGACATGAGCACCGATCTGTATGACTTACTTGTAGGTCACGAAGTAGGTCATGCTTGGGAAACACCCGCCGAAGGCTGGCACAATGCCCTTAATGGTCAAAAGCGAGGTTTCAAATCTTATCTTAACGTAGTCGAAGATGCACGTATTGAGCGTTGCATCAAGTCTCGCTATCCTGGTCTGCGTTCATGTTTTTATAAAGCATACAAAGATTTAGCAGACAAAGACTTCTTTGGTATTGCAGAACGAGAAATCTCAACACTTAATTTAATTGATCGTATCAATCTTCATTTTAAAATTGGTCCGTTTCTTGCGGTTCCGTTTAGCATTGAAGAACAATTCTATGTTAAACAAATTGAAAATCTTTTATCGTGGGATGATGTAGTTCGTATTGCTACAGAATTATATAATCGTCGTAAACAAGAATTGGAAGAAGAATATGAAGACAATCATGGCCGCTCGGCCCTCGGTGAAATTCAAGATTATGAGGATGGTGATGGTGATGAGTATGATATTGATTCTGAGTATGACTACGCCAAAGATACAATGGCAGACGATGATGCCGGAGGCGTAGGTGCAGGTGGCGAACCCGACTTTGATCCTAAATCGTTAACAGATGAAGAATTCCGCAAGCGTGAATCTGAATTAGTATCCGATGAAATCAAACCATATCGTTATGCTACATTGCCAGTAATTAAAACTGAAAATTTTATTATTCCACATAAGAAACTTTACTCTAAAACAGATTGGTCAATTATTGACGATGATTATAGTCAAACTGACCCATATTATGCAGATTATAATGTTCCTGCCGGTGATGCATTATATGCAGAATATAAACAAACAAACTCTAAATTTATTCAATACCTTATAAAAGAATTTGAATTGAAGCGCAATGCTGCTCAATTTGCTAGAGCACACGTTTCTAAAACAGGCGAGCTTGATATTGATAAAGTATTTGGTTATAAATTTAAAACAGATTTATTCAAGCGTGTTACTGTTATCCCTGGTGGCAAGAATCATGGCATGGTAATGTTTATTGATTGGTCAGGTTCAATGACTGATATTATTAAGCAAACAATTGAACAGACTTTGATACTTGCGGATTTCTGTAAGAAAGTAAATATCCCATTCCGAGTATTTGCTTTTTCAGACTCAAGCCAAAACGATAAAGAATTAGATTCTACTATTAGAAAAACTAAATATTCTCAACGTATTGGTGATTTATCTTTAGAAAATAATAGCACATTTATGCTTGAACTATTATCTAATACTATGACAAGTTCTCAATATCATTATGCTCAGAAACGATTATTGCAGATTGGTCATGTATTTGGTCGTGCTCATCGTAGGCATTATGTTCCTCATGGTTGGAATTTAAGCGGAACTCCTTTAAATGAGGCACTAGTATTTGCTAATTATTATATTCCAGAATTTAAAGAAATGCATCGATTAGATATTGTCAATACAATTGTATTAACTGACGGTGAGGCAAATGAGACCGAAGAAATTATTGCAACAGATGGTCGTCGTAGACATATGAATTCAGTATATGGAATTGGTTGGAAAGGTAAAGCAAATACTGTTATTACAGATAAACAAACCGGTAAAACCGGTTTTGCTAAACCCGGTCAACCGGTAACAGCAGCTCTTTTAGATTTATTGAAAAATAGAACTGGAACTAATTTAATTGGTTATTATATTCTAAATAGTCTTTCTAAATATCGAATTAATGGTTTTATTATGGGGCAAGGATTAATCAATGAAGATACTCAAAATATTATCCATAAAATAAAGAAAGAAAAGTTTTATGCGATTAACTCTTATGTTTATGATAAATATTTTCTGGTTAAATCAGATGATTTAAATATTAATGATGAAGAATTAAAAGTAAAATCAGATTCTTCTAAAAAGGATATTCTAAAATCATTCATGCAAAGCCAAAGATCAAAGATCGTGAACCGTGTACTTTTGAACAAGTTTATTGCAGAAATTGCTTGACATCAAACGAAAACGGTGTTATAATTAATTGTTGAACAAACATTTTAGGACTATATTATGAATTCTACTGACATCCAAAAGAAACAGCTTGTATCCGATTTGATTCAAGCATTCGGCAAAACAGCATCACGCAAAGATGTAATTGCATTCGTTAAGCAAAAAGACTTGAAGATGCCTAATTGGCTAATCAACGGTGCGGTATATCGAGCAGCTCGTGGTCTAATTAATCTTGACGCATTTGGCAGTGATAAAGTGAACAACATCCCAGCAATCCCACAACCTCAGATTCAAGATGTTCCTGCATTACAAGCTCAGGTTGTACAACTCCGACAAAAACGTATGGTATCAGAAGTAGAAGATTTGGTTCCCGTTAAAGACACAAATTATGTACCATTTGGTTTTTACAAAGACTTAGAATCAATTATTAAATCTAAAGTATTTTATCCTGTATTCGTTACTGGTCTTACCGGTAACGGTAAAACTACAATGGTAGAACAGGTTTGTTCTAAATTGAAACGTGAGTGTGTTCGTGTTAATGTATCAATCGAGACTGATGAGGATGACCTTGTAGGTGGTTCTACATTGATTGACGGTAACGTAACATTCCGTGAAGGTCCCGTTATTCTAGCTATGCGACGTGGCGCTGTTTTGTTGATTGACGAAATTGATCGTGGTTCAAATAAGTTGATGTGTATTCAGGGTATTCTTGAAGGCAAGCCATACTTCAATAAAAAGAATGGTGATGTAATTCATCCTGCTCCTGGTTTCACAGTAATTGCTACAGCAAACACTAAAGGTCAAGGTTCTGATAGCGGCAAGTATATTGCAGCACAAATTCTTGACGAAGCGTTCTTAGAGCGTTTCCCAATTACAGTTGAACAAGAATATCCGTCAGCTAAAGTTGAGCGCACAATTATTATGAATAATATGGAACAGCATAGTTGTGTGGATGAAGAGTTTGCGGACAAGCTTGTAACATGGGCTGAGGTTATTCGTAAGACATATCTTGAAGATGCGGTTGATGAATTGATTTCTACTCGACGGCTTGTTCATATTGTGAAGGCATTCTCAATGTTCAAAGACCGTCAAAAGGCAATTGAACTTTGTATTAATCGTTTCGATTCAGATACAAAGAATGCGTTCTTAGACTTATACAAAAAAATGGAATCGCCTGTAGAAGAACCAGTTGCACCGATTCAAGAACAGATTGTAGATGACGAGATTCCATTCTAATACATTATTAATTTAACCGAAGGGCGCATTTACTGTGCCCTTTACCTACGTAAGCATATAAATAAAAAGTATATTATAAATTCATTATAGGGATTGAAAATGAAAACAGCACTAATTACTGGCATCACAGGCCAGGACGGGTCTTATCTAGCAGAACTGTTACTTGAAAAAGGTTACATGGTTCATGGCATTATTAGACGTAGCTCGTCAATCAACACAGGTCGTATTGACCACATCTACAGTCACCCCAATTTAAAATTACATTATGGCGATGTTACTGATTCTTTATCTTTGATGAACGTATTGAAAAAATACGAACCAGACGAGATTTATAATCTAGCAGCGCAAAGTCATGTTAAAGTTTCTTTTGAGACCCCCGAATATACCGCAATGGTTGACGCTCTAGGAACTTTGAAAATTTTAGAATCGGTTAGACTGTTAAACCTAGAACATAAAACAAAAATTTATCAAGCATCTACATCTGAGCTTTATGGTCTAGTTCAAGAAATTCCACAAAAAGAAACAACACCTTTTTACCCTCGTTCACCATACGGGGTAGCTAAATTGTATGGATACTGGATTGTTAAAAACTATCGAGAGTCATATAATATGTTTGCTTGTTCTGGAATTTTATTTAATCACGAATCACCACGTCGTGGACATAATTTTGTAACAAAGAAAATTGTCAATGGTTTAGAGGCAATTAGCTCTGGTCGTCAAGAGTGTTTGTATTTGGGTAATCTAAATGCTAAACGCGATTGGGGACACGCAAAGGATTATGTTAAAGCAATGTGGTTAATGTTGCAACAAGATACTCCGGATGACTATGTTATTTCTACAGGTGAGCAGTATTCAGTAAAAGAGTTTGTAGAAAAATGTTCGCCATATTATCACTTACCCATTCGTTGGGAAGGTGAAGGCCTTGATGAAGTAGGTATTAATACACTTACTAACAAAGTAGTTATTCGAGTAGATCCGAAATACTTCCGCCCCGCAGAAGTAGAAACATTATTGGGAGATTCATCTAAGGCTAGGAGTGTGCTCGGTTGGGTACCTGAGTACTCTTTTGATGCTTTGGTTGATGATATGTGTACTAATTTTGAGTGAGAACAAAAATGGAGAAAAACAGTAAAATATTTGTAGCAGGTCATCGTGGACTAGTTGGTTCTTCGATTGTGCGAAAACTAAAACAAGAAGGTTATACTAACCTTATTCTTCGTACGAGACAAGAATTGGATCTACGAGATCAACGGGCAGTTAAAAACTTCTTTAGCACGGAAAGACCAGATTATGTCTTTTTAGCTGCTGCTAAAGTTGGCGGTATTAATTATAATGCAACTCATCCTGCAGAGTTTATTTATGATAACCTTGCTATTCAGACTAACGTAATTGATGCAGCATATAGAAACAATTGTAGTAAATTGTTGTTCTTGGGTTCAGCCTGCATTTATCCTAAGGTTACACCGCAACCGATTAAAGAGGAATACTTGTTAACAGCACCGTTGGAGCCATCGAATGAAGGTTACGCATTAGCTAAAATTACAGGTATGCGTATGTGCGAATATTACAGACGTCAATATGGCTTCAACGCTATTAGTTTGATGCCTGCAAATTTGTATGGACCGCATGACAATTTTATTCCTGAGCAAGGTCACGTTATCCCCGGTATCATTACTAAGTTCTTTAACGCAATGAAGAACAATGAAGATAGTATTTTGTGCTGGGGCGATGGATCACCTACACGAGAATTTTTATATGTAGATGATTTAGCTGATGCTTGTTTGTTCCTGATGAATAATTACGATCAAGCTGAATTTATTAATGTAGGCAGTGACGTTGAAATTCCTATTAAAGAACTTTCAGAGTTAATTAAAGATGCTGTTGGTTTCAAGGGTGAAATTAAGTGGGATACGACCCTACCTAATGGCACACCTAGACGCAAAATGGAAAACACAAGATTGTTTGACATGGGATGGAAACCAAAGGTATCCTTTGAGGAAGGACTCAAGCGTACGATTGATTGGTATAAAACAGAAAAAGGTATACTATGAGATGGCCGTTGATGGGTGAGACAATCACCTTTATGGACAGATTGAAGATGGCGCATTTTGCGCTGACAGCTAAGAAATTCACGTTCGGCGAAAAGGTAAAACAATTCGAAAACGAATGGAGTGAATGGCTTGGTGCGAAACATTCTTTATATGTTTCTAGCGGAAGTACTGCAAACTTCTTATTAGTTGCGGCAGTTAAAGAGTTATACAAATTAAAAGCGGGCGACAAAGTATTAGTTCCTGCTTGCACTTGGATGACGAATGTTGCACCTATTATGCAGCTTGGTCTTGAACCAGTATTTTGCGATGTTAATCTAGATAATTTTAGTTTTGATCTCGAAGAAGCTAGATTGATTGCGTTGAAGCATGATATTAAAATGGTATTCATTACTCATTTGTTGGGCTTCTCTGCAAACAATGAAGGTATTAAACGCATCTTCCCAAGAGCAATTATATTAGATGACATCTGCGAATCACATGGTTGCAAAACACCATATGGTGAAAAACGTGGTTCAAATAGTTTAGGCGCAACATTCAGTTTCTATTTTGGACATCATATGTCTACAGTAGAAGGTGGAATGATTTCTACAAATAATACTAAGCTTTATGACTTGATGAAAGTTAAACGAAGCCATGGTATGGCAAGAGAATCAATTAAATTTGATGAGTATGCTAAAAAATATCCCGAAGTAGATAAACAATTCTTGTTTGTTACTGATGGATACAACTTTAGAAATCATGAGATTTGTGCTGTACTAGGTATCTCACAATTGAAGCGTTTGGACAAAATGGTTGAGATTCGAAATAGAAATCACAAACTATTTACAGAAATTATTGACAAATATCCTAATCTGTTTTATAATATTAAAAATCCCAAAACAATTAGCAGCTTCTGTTTTCCTTTTATCTGCAGATCAAACGAGATCATGCTAGCTATGAAGGATACATTCACTAAACACAATATTGAATACAGACCAGTTGTTGCGGGCAATTTATTGTCACAACCTTTCCTTAAAGATTATAAAATAGAAACGACTAAGAAAAAAACCAATGCTGACATTATTCAGACACAAGGTGTTTATATCGGTAACAATCATTTTGTTACTGAATCAGACATGAAATTTTTAGATAAAGTAGTAGGAGAAATTAATGACCAATTTAGGTGAAAGCATTGAGGAAGTTATCAAAAGAACAGTTAACGATGTTTTAGATAATGCTAAAGACTTTGGTATGCCAGATTCTAATTATATCGCAACTGACAATCTAGGTGAGATTGTTGAGAAGCTTGCTATCATTCATATTAGAATGTGGATGCTTGAAGATGCATTTCAAACTGCAAAATCAGATGAAGAGATGGCTGATCTAAAACGCAAAGTTGATATTTGCTTCAAGGTTAAGCGTCCTAAGTATGTTCAAGCTATTAACTTGCTAGTTGATGATGCTATTAAAAATGAAAAATCTTTGAGAGAAGATTCTGTTAAATTGTATAAAGGTATTGATAATGTCTAAAATTGTTTTCTTTAATCATTATCACAAAGGTGATCTACATACGCATAAAGAATTTATTCGTCACATTCAATCACAATTACCAGAATTCACATTCGAATATCTGCATAAAAATGCAGAAAAGTTAACTGCAGAATTAGGTATTCCTTTAATGGGGTCGCCCGATAATTTAGATAATAAGACTCCATTCTATCAGGATGAGGATACCTTGTTTGTTAATACTTGGGTTGGATGTAACTGGGATGTGTTCTGTAAGTATGGCGGTATTAATATGAATACTATCTACGAAGAATGGGAAGGCATTGTAGATACAATTAATGAGACATTCGGTACTTCTGTTAAATTACATAAAGATAAAGAAGATTATTTGCCTCGTATCAGCTACAATGCTTTAAGTATTGCAGGTGTAGATCAATATGTTAATTCTACAATTGGTGTTCGAAAAGTATTAGTCTGTAATAATGTACCTCAATCTAATCAATCATTCTCTTCAGATATGAGGGAACACATTTTGCCATTTGCTGAAATGTACCCTGAAACACATTTTATCTGCACTAATAAGTTTGATACTGAAGGTGCTAAAAATATTTTATTCACCGGTGATGTTGTAGGTCCTGTTACCGATGGAGATCTACAGGAGATTTCTTATCTAAGTACATACTGCGATGTTATTGTTGGTAAGAACTCTGGCCCTTATGTATTCTGCGAGACTTATGATAATTATATGGATGACACAAAAACATTTGTATCATTTAATACTAAGCATCCAGATTATGAAGACGTTCATGAGACAATGTCAAAAGATTTGAAGATCAACTGTAAGTATCATGCAGTCCCAATCTTTAGCAATTCGTTGACTGACAAAGATCACGAAAACATTATGTCTGTATTGAATGAGGCATTTGCATGAAGCCACTGAGAATAGCATTTGCAGATACACATGAACATCTTGCAACGTTCTTCATCTATCTTCTTCAGACTAGGTATGAAGTAGATATTGTAGGCATGCTTGATTCTCCGGACTTTTTATTGTTCGGAGATGATAACTTTGGTCGCAATAATTTAAATATTACCAGAGATCAATGCACTAAGATATTTTTCACAGGTGAAAATCGTAGACCTGAGAATTTTGATTGTGATTATGCTATTAGTTTTGACCATACGTTTGAACCATGGCATTACAGGTTGCCATTGTATGTAATTTATATGTGGGCATTAGAACACATTCATGAAACAAGATTCGATTTCAACTATATCTTTAATCCTGAGATTAAAAAGAAAACAGACTTTTGTACGTTTGTAGTATCAAATCCTAATTGCACTGAGCGTAATGAGTTCTTCCAAAAGCTAAATGCTATTAAACGAGTAGATAGTGGTGGCAAATTGTTTAACAACATCAATGTCAATTTAACAGGCGAAGAGAGCAAAATAGATTTCCTTTCAACAAGAAAATTTAATATTTGTTTTGAACACACTTCACATCCTGGTTATACTACGGAGAAAATTCTTCACGCATTCTATGCAGGAACTGTTCCAATTTATTGGGGATCTGAAACTATTGCAAATGATTTTAATCCTGCCGCATTCATAAATGTACACGATTTCAATAGCCAGGAAGAGGCTATTGCACATATAATGAAGGTTGATCAAGATGACGAACTATATGCATCTTATGTTAATGCTCCAAAATTTTTAAACGGAATCCCTCCGTCATTTGTAATATTGGACAACTTCCTTAATTGGTTTGATGCTATAGTTTATAATAAAATTTTAAAACGATGAAAATACAAACATTTATCTTTAACTGGTGTGGTCAGTATGAGAAGACAAAAGAAAAGCAAAAGCAACTGAGTGCCATTGGGGTTGTGCCTGTCGTTATTAATAGTGACGACACTCACCGTGAGGACGATCCTAATTGGCACAACATTGGCGAGGACAGTTACTTTACAGCACAATTTTTAAAAGCAATTGAGTTGTTTGATGCGGATGTAATGTTCCACATTCAGGCAGATGCATCATATGATAATTGGACTGAAATTTATGCAGGTGCTGAAGAATGTTTCGATACTTATAATTGGGGAATATATGCCCCTAATGTAGATTATACATGGTATAATTCTGACAGAACAGACCTCAAATCGTTTGAATTGGATGAACCTCATTTTAGAATGGTTGCTAATCCAGATTGCACTTGTTGGTTCATTCATAAAGATATTATAAATGAGGCAAAGAATAGGGGTGTAGATTTTGCACCATACCAAATGGGATGGAGTTTTGATATTGTTTATACTGCTTTAGGATATATTAATAAAAGACCAGTTATCCGAGATTACCGATATACTATTGACCATCCGCCCGGAACCAATTATAATAAGGCTCAAGCTGAAAAAGAGATGTATACGTTATATGCATCTTTGCCTACAGATATTCAGCAAGCATTCAGAAGTATTAAACAAGATAAAGAACAATTAGGAAAATATTACGCATGACACATAACTTCTTTCAATTAAATGAACTAATAGGTGATTTGCTTAAAGCAAATGAACCGTTTTCGTTATTGCGTATTGATAATACAATGGGATACGTATTAGATTCTTTGCAGAAAAATACTACTCCTGTTAGAGAATTTTTCAATGAGAATGCTTTAATTGAGGGTGGCATATATCCTAATAATATGGATTATGCATATGATGTTGTTATACCAAAAACATTAGAAGCAATGACCTATTGCGATATTCTTGGGTTTGTTGACCTATCAGGTGAAATACAACGTAATACAGAATTTATTAATTTATTTGGTGAGAAGCCTAAGTTCTATGGGCATGATAGTATATTAGTTCTTGATCCATGTGCATTGTTAAATGTGGATGGTATTCATGAATTAGAGAATCCTTGGCCTACATATTTGAGGGGTAAAAAGGTATTAGTTGTTTCTACCCATGCGGAAACAATTAAACATCAATGGAAAAACATAGATAGCATCTGGGGCTGGAATAAACACCGGGTTGTTCCTTTTGAATTGGTGGATGTTATTAAATCCCCATACCATCCTATTATGGATCCTAATCAATATCCTGGATGTAATACGTGGGAAGATACTGTTGAATATATAAAAGCAAAGATTGATACATATGACTACGATGTATTAATTGCAGGATCATCAACGTCTTCTCCTATGTATGCAGAACATGCTAAACAACAAGGCAAAATAGGAATACAAACTGGCGGCGTGCATCAGTTGTTCTTTGGTATTCTAGGATATCGTTGGTCACCTGAAGCAAACAACGGTTATAGACCTTGGGCAAAATTATACAATGAGCATTGGATGTATCCTATGCAAATAGATGAACCCATGAACAGAGACAAATATAACTCTTTAGAAACTAACTACGCATACTGGAAAAAATGAATAAACAAGATATTATTAAAAGTGTTGCTGAATTTATTCAAGAGAAAAACAGCAAAAAGACTTGGGTTGCAGGCAAAGACTTCGTTAACTATGCAGGCCCATATTTTGATGAACACGAAATTACGGCGGCAGTCTCTACATTGTTAGATAGCTGGCTTGTAATGGGTGATCAATCAATAAAATTTGAGAAACAATTTCCTAAGCAATTTCAAAAGAACTTTGGAATTCTTACTAATTCAGGATCAAGCTCTAATCTATTAATGATGTCTACGCTTACATCTAAGCGGGGATATAACTTGCCTAAAGGTACAAAGGTATTGATGCCTATTGCAGGCTTTCCCACAACATTAAATCCTACATTGCAAGTAGGGTTTGAGCCTGTATTTTTAGATATCGAATTAGACACACTTAATTTAGATTTAACTAGAGCAGAAGAATTAATTAAGAAACATGATATTAAAGTTATTACATTTGCTCACGTGTTAGGCAATCCCCCTAATATGCGTTGGGTAATGGAATTAGTTAATCGGTATGATTTGATTTTATTAGAAGATTGTTGCGATGCGTTAGGTTCCACATATGGTGGTCAACCACTAGGATCATTTGGTGAAATGGCATCTTGCTCATTCTATCCTGCGCATCATATGACAATGGGCGAAGGCGGGTTTGTAGCATGTAAGTCGTATGAGACAGAAGTTATCCTTCGTTCATTTAGAGAATGGGGACGCGGTTGTTATTGCGTAGGACCCGAAGCTAATAAATTAAAATGTGGTTCCTGCGGCAAGAGATTTCAAGAATGGATTCCTGAAATGCCAGGAGAAATTTTTGACCATAAATATGTATATGATGAAATTGGTTATAACCTTAAACCCATCGAATTGCAAGGCGCAATGGGTATGGTACAATTAGAAAAATTGGAGACTATTCATGCCCTACGTCGTCGTAATTATAGTTTGCTTTTTGATATCTACAGCAAGTACGAGGAGTACTTCCATTTACCTAGAGCACAAGAATACTCAGACCCAAGCTGGTTCGCGTTCCCCTTAACAATTCGTGCAGGGTCTCCGTTTAAGAGAAGCGACATTGTAGACTATCTCGAGGATAAATTAATTCAGACAAGACCTTATTTTGCTGGCAATATTATGTTACAGCCTGCATATTCACATTTGATGAATCCCGCAGAAGCACGAGATAATTTCCCTGTTGCTACAATGACAATGACTAATACTTATTTCCATGGTACAAGTCCTGTTATTACTCCTGAGCAAATTAAATATATCGGCGAAATAGTAGATAGTTTTATGAGTCTGTTTAGATAGTAAATATATGGGAAATAAATTCATGCGCCATTTCGGTGCTTAATTTTTAATTAAAGGAAAATAAAATGAACTTAAAAGAACGACAAATGCTAGATATACTCAAAAAGGGTAAAAATGAATTTGGTTATGTTGCAGTTAAAGCTGAATTTGAAGCAGAAGGTACTAGAGTAGATGAGCTATTACGTTTAATAGAATTGGCTCGTCGAGCAAATCTTAAAATTGCACTTAAGGTTGGCGGTTGTGAGGCTATGACGGATCTAATGATAGCTAAGCAAATCGGGGTTGATTATGTAATTGGGCCTATGATTGAGACTCCATATGCTTTATGGAAATTTATTGATGCAAAAAATAAAGTCTTTAACAAGGAAGAACAGGAAAGCACAGAATTCTTATATAACTTAGAAACACACACCGGTTATATCAATCGTGAAGGTATGAGCAAGCAGGCCACGGTCGAGGGGGGTGTTAACGGGGTAGTGTTTGGTCGCGTAGATTTTAGCATGAGCCGCCGAGAAGAAGGCTGGGACCGTGATGATATTAATCTGCCTAAGGTCACTGAATGTGTTTTAGACGTAGCACAGATTGCCAAGGATGCAGGTCAAGCTATTGTTGTGGGTGGCGGCATAAGTTCAGATAGTATTGATGTGCTGAAACAAATTCGGCAAATACATCTAACACGCTTTGAGACCCGTAAGATTGTGTTTGATGGATCTGCTACTGAAGTCACTGATCTTGCACAGGGATTAGTAAACGGTATTCACTTTGAACTTCTGTGGTTGCAAAACAAACGCGATTACTATGGCTCAATCTTTACTGAGGATGACAAGCGTATCAAGATGTTAGATGACCGTTGGAAAATTTTGGCCGCACAATGAAAGTTCTTGTAACTGGCGCTACTCGGGGAATAGGTAAAAGTATTGCAAGTTTATTCCACCTCCAGGGACATAAAGTTATTGGTACGGGTACACCGGGTACTGCTAAACCCGATTATTTAGATTATTATTTTGAGGCAAATTTTACTAAAAAGGATCAAGTAGAGTCGTTAGCAAGTATAATTAACGATTTGCAAATTGATGCGTTAGTTAATAATGCAGGTATTAATCGTATTAAACCTTTTCTTGAAATTACGCCCGACGATTGGAACGATCAACATATGGTTAATGTATATGCGCCATATAGATTCTGCCAAGCAGCATTACCTCATATGATTGAAAATGGGGGACATATTGTAAATATTGCTAGCGTATGGAGTAAAATAAGTAAATCGGGAAGAGCGGCATATAGTGCAAATAAATTTGCATTAGAGGGCATGACCAAATCCTTAGCTGCAGAATTTAGTTCTCATAATATACGTATTAACTGCGTTAGTCCAGGTTTTATAGATACTGATCTTACGAGAAAAAATTTGGGAGAGGCAGGCATTAAAAAAATACTAGAGAGAGTTCCTATTAATAGGTTAGGACATACTGCTGATATTTCGGAATATGTATATTGGCTGTGTACTCAAAATAGTTATATCACTGGGCAAAATATTGTAATTGACGGGGGATTTACCTGTGCTTGATTTTGAAGTAAAAAGTAAATTTGGTAATTATAACGTAGAATTTTGTAGTATAAATACTATCAATATTGCTAAAATTGGCACTCACTTTATTATTGACAAAACTGTAGTAGACTATTATAATATAAACTTTAATAATGCTATTATTATTAATGCAAACGAATCCGAAAAAAGCTATCAGGCGGCGGATAGTATTATAGATAATTTGGTTAAAATGAATATGCGAAGAGATAGTCATTTGATTGCAATAGGTGGGGGTATTACCCAGGATATAACTTGTTGGATTGCCTCAACTTTTATGAGAGGGATACCCTGGAGTTTTGTCCCAACTACTTTACTTGCGCAAACGGATAGTTGTATTGGTAGTAAAAGTTCAATTAATTTTAATCAATATAAAAATCTGTTAGGTACATTTAATCCTCCAAGAAATGTTTACATTGATAATAAGTTTCGTAATACATTGGAAAATCGAGATATAAAAAGCGGATTGTCGGAATTAATTAAACTTATGATAATTAATAATTGCGATAAAAAAGAAATTTTTAAAGTAGCATCCTCTAGACCAGTTACAGATGAGCATATAGCTAAAGCATTACTCATCAAAAAATATTTTATTGAGACAGATGAATTTGATAAAGGTATTCGTAATTTATTAAATTACGGACATTGTTTTGGGCATGCAATAGAAAGTGCTAGTAACTATGATATACCGCACGGCATAGCTGTTGCAATGGGAATGGATTTAGCAAATGCATTAACTAATAAAGAGTGGTATGATAAATACCATAACATCTTATATATTCTATATGCAGAATTTTTAGATATTTTAAATAATATAGAATTAGATAAAGTATTTGAAGCTATGAATAAAGACAAAAAGAATATTGGTGGTAAATTAAGTATTATTGCCCCAACTAATTTTGGTTTAGAAAAACAACAATTTATAAATGATTTTAAGTTTAGAACGAAATGCATTGATATATTTAAAATGCTAAAGGATTAAAAATGCGAGTATGTGATTATATTGCTAAAAAGTTAAATGATATAGGTGTAACTAAAGTATATGGGTTAGTTGGCGGAAGTACTGCCGGTCTAAATGATGGATTTATCAGCAATCCACATATTGACTACATTGCATTTCACCACGAACAAGGTGCAGGCCATGCTGCAGTAGGATCTGCGAGAACTAATAAGCAACTTAGTGTTTGTAATGTTACTGCAGGCTGCGGTGTAACTAATGCAATGACTAGTTTGTTAAATGCTTATGAGGAAAGTGCTCCTGTATTATTCTTAAGTGGAAATACCGGCATGTCTAATCAGGCAAAGTACATTAATAAGGAAAAAGGAATACATCTTCGTAAATATGGTATTCAAGATCTCGATGCTATTAAAACGGTTGAGGGAATTTGTAAATATTCTATAGCTATAGAAAATGCTAAAGATATACCATATGAATTAACCAAAGCCATACATATTGCACAAGACGGGCGCCCAGGACCAGTGTGGATTGATGTTCCGGGAAATATACAGACTGCGCAAATTCCAGAAGGTTGCGAAGAATACGTTGAGGATAAAATAGACCACGCATCCAAACACATCGATGGCGCGCTGGATGCTTTACAAGTTTTATTTAAATCTGAACGCCCTGTTATTGTGGCAGGCAATGGAATTGCCCTGGGCAATGCTAGAGAATTGTTTAGAAATATTGTTGACAAATATAATATTCCTTTTGTTACGACATTTCTTTCTAGGGATTTAATTGAATATGAACATGATCAGAATTTAGGAATGATGGGCATCAAAGGTGCACGCTCTGCAAATTTTGCATTACAAAATGCAGACTGTTTGCTTATTTTAGGTTGTTCAATGAACGTAACACATATAGGGTATGATTCAAAAACCTTTAGTCCGTATAGTACAAAAATCATGGTTGATATTGATCCTAGTGAACTTAAAAAAGATATCTTTAAAGTTGATAACGCAATTAACTGTAACGTATACGATTTTCTATATACAATGCAACTTAACCCGAGCGATTATAAATTAAACACTTGGACCAATAAATGTTTGTATTGGAAAAATAAATGGCCACTATATCAACCAGAAGTTCATCGTCCAGATATAGGGGGATTAAATCTATATGAAATTGTAGAAAGTATTAATCGTAACATGGAACCGAAGGATTGTTTTGTTGTAGACGCAGGGCAACCATGTTATATACTTTCTACTAACGGTAAGTATAAAAAAGACTGCCGTTATATGGCTCAATCTGCCCAGGGTGATATGGGGTATGCTTTGCCCGCGAGTGTCGGGGTTCACTTTGCGGATCCTAGTCTAAATATTGTTTTAGTTATTGGAGAAGGTAGTTTTTATACTAATATGCAGGAACTTGCTGTAATCAGACAACATAATATTCCTATTAAGATTTTTGTTATTAATAACGATGGTTATATGAGTATTAAACAAACACAAAATAAAATGTTCGGCGGACGTCAATGGGGAGTTAGTAATTCAACCGGCGTATATTTTGCAGATATTTCTAAGATTGCAGATGCATTTGAAATTCCTTATTTTAAAATAACTAATAATCAAAGTTTAGACACATACATGTCGAGTGTTATGCGCGGAAATAATCCTGTTATTGTTGAGTTTATGAGTCAGCACGAACTAGACGTACAGCCAGCACAGGCAATGAAACCAAATGGGAAACAGGGTGGTCTACATGAAATGAGTCCTTTCTTAAGTCAGGAAGAGCTTGACGCAGAGATGATTGTTAAGATATGAGAATAGCCGTTTTAGGTGCAAAGGGTTTTGTTGGGCGAAACCTTGCGAGACATTTAATAAGCAATCACCATGTGACTCCTGTAACCAGGGACATATTAGATATGCTTAATCCTAATGCGGTTACAATGTTTTTAAAAGAAGGACACTTTGATGTAGTTATCAATTGTGCGGCAATTATGACTAATGACGAGTTATTAAATGATGCTAGAAATAACCTAAGTATCTTTATGAACTTCTATAATAATAGAGAATTATTTGGTAAATTTATTAATACTGCGTCGGGCGCGGAGTTTGATAGGTCCACAAATATTGATTGTGCAATAGAATCGGATATTTTTAATCATATGCCTAAAGACAGTTACGGTTGGGGGCAAAATATAAAAGCAAGATTGTCTGCAAAAACTGATAATTTTTATAATATTCGTATCTTTAATTGTTTTGGATATGGCGAATTAGAAACAAGATTGTTTTCACGATTTCTAAAACAAAGATATCTAGAAATTAGTAACGATAGATATTTTGATTATTTTAGTATAAATGATTTATGTAAAGTAGTTGATTATTATATAAAGCAAACATTGCCAATCAGTGATGTTAATGCTGTTTATGAAAATAAAATTAAAATTAGTGAGGCATTAGAACTGTTTTGCAAAGTTTGTAACATAGAACCAACCTTCAAAGTTATCAGTACTAGTTTTAATAACTACACTGGGAGTAGTTCGAGGTTAAAAACTTTGGGAATTGAACTGGATGGTTTAGAAAAAGGGTTTGAGGATTATATATGAAAATACTTTATGTTACAGGGTGTTTAGGGTTTATAGGTTATCATGTAACTAAAAAATTCTTAGATAAAGGCCACTATGTTTATGGTATAGATAGTAAAACGTATGCTAGTAATAAAGACTTCCTTTATAAATTACTAGAATATAAAAATTTTACATTTGGCGGGTGCGATATAAACGATATCGACCGCTTGGTTGACTGTGACTACTTTATTAATACTGCCGCAGAGACACATGTGGACAATAGTATTGTCAGCTCAGATGTTTTTCTGCGTAGCAACATCAACGGAGTTCATAAGATATTAGAACTCATCAAACAAAAACCAAAATCAAGAAGACCGACATTACTACACTTCAGTACCGATGAAGTGTATGGCGATATTGTAGATGGTTTTCATACTGAAACAGATTTACTAAAACCAAGCAATCCCTATTCGGCAACAAAAGCAGCAGCTGATATGTTGGTAAGTGCCTGGGCAAGAACATATGACGTTCCCTATGTTATTGTTAGACCAACTAATAATTATGGTATAGGTCAATATGTTGAGAAGTTCATTCCTAAAGCAATAAAGAATTTGTCTTTAGGTCGACCTATTATAATGCACGATAATGGGTCCCCGAAGAGAACTTGGTTGCACGTGTCCGATACAGCAAACGCAGTATTGACAATTATTGAATCAGGTGTTGTAAACGAGACCTATAATATTTCAGGCAACTATGAAGAACAAAATATTGTTGTTGCTAAGCATTTAATAGATTTGTTCTCCAATTATACTGTTACAACCTATCTGAAATATATGGATTTTTCAGAGAAACGTATAGGTCAAGATGTTAGATATGCTATAGATGATTCGAAACTAAAAGCATTAGGATGGAAACCTGAAGCAGACTTTGGTAAAGAATTAATTGAGATTGTTAAGTATTATAAAGAAAATTTCATATGGTAAAGAAGATTATATCATTAAGCGTTTGGGGCAATGATTCTAGATATATTACAGGCGCAAATCGACAATATGCTTTGGCAAAACAGTTCTATCCTGATTGGGAATTTAGAATTTACACAGATGACAAAAACAAATTCGCCAATTTAACAGATGCCAATATTATAGAAGTGACCGATGGTTCATATGGTATGTACTGGCGATTCCGAGCAATGTTTGAAGATGAAAACAATATTGTAATTGTTCGAGATTCTGATAGCAGAATTACTTTCAGAGAACATCGAGCAGTCAATCAATGGTTAGAATCTGATAAGAAGTTTCACACATTCCGAGATCACGAAGCACATTTTGAATTTCCTATTATCGGATGTGCATTTGGATACAAAGGTAAATTTGGAACACCTATATTAAATTTAATGAATTCTTATACAACAAAATTAAATTATTATGTAGGTGATCAAATATTTTTAAAAGAAGTCATTTGGCCGTTAGTTGAAGATAGCGCAATGATCCATTGCATGAAGGATGGATGGTTCAAAGAAACAAGAGCACAATTAGCCAATCCATACGATTTTTGTGGTAACGGATATGACGAAAATGATATGCCGTTATATCCACCTACACTAGCAGAATGCGCAGGATTTGATCCTAAGAATACCCCTAAAGAATTTAAATTTAACAAAGGCATTTTAACACAATGAAAAGCTATTTTATTACTCCCGTATTCAATAAAGAGAATATGATTGGGAAAGTACTTGAAGGAATCGCGCAATCCGTTGCAGGTGATTATACTGCAATTTTTATTATTGATGGATGCACTGACAACAGCTTAGAAGTTATTAAAAGCTATAACAATCCAAATGTTATTATATTGCACGCACCGAATGTTCATGAGATTAAAAGTCTAAACATTGGTCTATCCTACATTAGAGATAATTGTAACCCAGACCCAGATGACTTAATCTTCACAGTGCAAGATGATGTAATCATCGAAGAAGAAAATATTGATATACTATTTGCTAATTTGTTTGAAGAATATACTGATCTCGGTTATATGTCTTTTAGACTAGGCATTAGTATGCAGTTAGCAGGCGATGGGATTTCCGAATATAATTTTGCAGAGTCTGAGTTCGGCCATTGGAAACAATTGGGAATGAATCATTTTCAAGAAATTAAACACGGTGAATTAGTTGAAGCCGAAGCAGTTATTAGAAGTCCGACCTGTGTACTATGGAAGCGATATCAGGAAATAGGATTCTATAATGATGATCTTGCACCATGCGGTTACGACTGCCAAGATTTTAGTATTCGTATGAATATGCACGGTTATCGCAATGGAGTGTATGCTTTAAAATATAGAAGCGATATTGATTGGGGTTCGACAAGAGAAAAATCTGAAACAGAAGTTAATTCTAAAATAGGACAGATTCAAGAACGTAATAGACAATATTTGGCAAAAACATATAGAAATTATTTTGAGGGAAAACGATGAGTAAAGTGACTATTATAACAGCAACAACTGGTTCTGATTATCTTCACGATAATATTAAATCAGTTCAATTGCAGACACATAAAGATGTTCAACATCTGATTGTGGTTGACGGCGAAGAACATTTTGAAAAGGTTGCTGCTATATTAGCGGAACATGATTTTCCAAATATAGATATGGTTGTTCTACCTTACGCTACGGGCAAAGAACAATATAATGGTCATCGAATTTATGGCGGGTTTACACATATTGCCAAAGGCGACTACATTGGTTACCTTGATGAAGATAACTGGTTAGAGCCAGAACATGTGGAAGTATTACTTGATACTGTAAAAGATAATCAATGGGCAGCAACCTTGCGTAAAATCGTAGATAATGAAGGTAAGTTCATTTGTAATGATGATTGCGAAAGTCTGTGTAATTGGGAATCGGTTATCCGAGATTATTTTGTAGATGTAAATTGTTTCTTTTTCTCTAAACCACTTGCACTTCAATTAAGTCCTATTTGGTATAGACGTGCAAGACATCCAGACGATCAACCTGAAGTAGATCGAGCATTGACGTACACGCTAAAAGATAATAAAATAGTATGTGAGGTGACGGGAAAGTATACTGTAAACTACAGAGCAGGAAATAGAGCAGATTCGGTTCAAGCTAAATTTTTCCTGCAAGGCAATGAAATAATGAAACAAAAATATAATGGAGCGCTACCATGGCGGAAATAGACTACAAATATAATGAAGGTGAGTTAATTAAAGAATTTCAAGAATACATTGATGCAACATACGGCCAACATTATTCAATGAATAGATTCCAGGCATCTGAGTTTATTATTGATAATGGACATGGTGTAGGATTTACTGCAGGCAATGTAATGAAATACGTACAACGATATGGCAAAAAAGCCGGTCGTAACAGACAAGACTTGTTAAAGGTTCTACACTACGCATTGATGTTGTTATATGTGCATGATCTTGAAACAGGCAAAGGCAATACTGATAATTTTGAAATCCGTAAGGTAAATAAATGAGTACTATTCTTCTAGGTTCAAGCGGGTTTCTAGGCCCACAAATATTAGAAAAATATCCTGATATTGTTTCTGTTGGTCGCACAAAACCCGCAACAGGCATGAAACACGTGGATTGCCCTACATTAGAACATCTACCTGAAGTTCTAGACAAATTAGATTTTGATAAAGTGATTATGATGATTGGTAGTTCTAATCATACAGAATTAAATTGTCAGAATATGTTAGCGATTGAAAAAAATGTAATTCCTTTGAAAAAGGTATTTGCATATTTCAAGAATAGACCAATTAAAAAGCTATTAAGTTTTAGTTCTATTCTTTTATATGATCGCAGTAAAATGACTTTGCCGGTTGACGAATCTCAACCATTAAGTACTTATCAGAATGAATACATTTTCAGTAAGTTCTTAGGCGAAGAAGTAGCAAAATTTTATTCTGATGTGCCCAACATCATTGTGAGATTAACAAACATTTACGGACCAACCACTGCATTGAATCGACCAGATTTGGTAAATCAATTAGTCGAAGGTTTAGTCATTCGTAAAAAAGCACGAGTATTAAATTTAAGACCACAGCGAGATTTTATTTATACTGCAGATGCTTCTGACGCAATTGTAAAATTATTGGATACTGATTATACAGGTCCCGTTAATGTTGCAACGGGTCAAATGCACTCCGTGGGTGACGTTGTTAGAATTTTAGAAAAACTTTCTGGAATTAAAATTGAAATAGGTGACGGTCCAGCAACTGGACATATGCAATTTGTTTCGGACAACACATTGATTAAGAAATTAATTAACTGGGAACCGAAATACAATTTGGAAGAAGGTCTAACGGAGACCTATGAAAAAATGATGGCTATGTATGGGAAATAGTATAGACTTATCCTTGCGTAGGTGTTATAATATATTTTTATGTAAATGATATTGCAATTTAGGAGATATAATGCAAATTAGTAATGAAACGATCCAACTCTTGAAGAATTTTGCTGCAGTTAACAGCAATATTCTAATTCGTAAAGGTAAGACTTTATCTACAATCAGCACAGCAAAGAACATCTTTGCTAAGGCAACAGTAGCAGAAGACTTCCCAGTTGAGGTTGCTGTGTATGATTTGAATTCATTGTTGGCATTGTTGACATTGATGGAAAATCAAGATGTTGAGTTTGGTGAGAAGTCATTGACTATCTCTAAGAACAATGGTAAGTTTGAGTACTTCTACTCTAACGCAAACGTAATTGTTGCAGCACCAGACAAATCTATTGAGATTGATAATCACTTTCAATTCCAGTTGTCAGCAGAAGATGTTAACATGATTATGAAGGCAGCAAATATTACAGCAGCGCCTACAATTTCAGTAACAGCTAAAGATGGAACAGTTGTATTGACTATCGGTGATAAGAAAAACGATACTGCAAATACTTATAAGAAAACAATTGGTGCAAGTGACGAATCATTTGAATGCCATATGTCTGTAGACAATTTTAAAATTGTTCCTGATGCTTATACAGTAACAGTCTCTAAAAAGAAATTGTTCCACTTCCAACATGCTACAAAGGCATTGGAATATTTTATCGCAATGGAACCCGATTCAGTAGTATGAATCCCGTAAATCGTAGATCATTTGCTAAAGGCCTAGGTATTCTGGGCCTTGTGGGTGCAGGTGTTGCGGGCTATAAAGAAACCAAAGAGCGACTTATGCCCGCACCTGATGAATTAGCATCTAAAGAAGTTGTTGCCGTATTAGAAGATCAAATTGCAACTCTCGCACTTAACGCAACATACGGTGAAAAGTTGCCACCTACATACACCCCCTACGGTCAATTTTATGTTACGGGCATAGGCCCTAATTATAAACCGGGAACTGAAAAACAAGTGCAAGCTAGAATGCAGGTTGGACCTGACGGAAAGCTATACGTTAAAGAGAATGACATTTGGCGTAAAATTTAATATTATGGAGTTATTATGGATATTCGTGAACAAGAGTTTTTGTGGGTTGAGAAGTATCGCCCACGCACATTAGCCGATTGTATTCTTCCTGCAGATCAAAAGAAGATCTTTCAGGAAATGCTCTCTAAAGGAGAGATTCAAAATATGCTATTGTGCGGTGGCGCAGGCATGGGCAAGACCACAATTGCTCGAGCATTATGTGAAGAATTACAAACAGACTATATCATCATTAACGGTTCAGAAGAATCTGGTATTGATGTTCTTCGTACAAAGATTAAACAGTTTGCTTCTACTGTTTCATTCAGCGGTAAGCCAAAAGTTGTTATTCTAGACGAAGCTGATTATTTGAATCCCAATTCTACTCAACCTGCTCTTAGAGCATTTATGGAAGAGTTCTCATCGAATTGCAGATTTATCTTTACTTGTAACTTTAAGAATCGTATCATCCCTCCGCTTCATTCTAGAACTGCAGTGGTTGAATTTAAGTTGCCTAAGTCTGAGAAGCCAAGAATCGCAGCTGCATTCTTTAAGCGTGTACTTGAAATTCTTAAGCATGAGGGTGTTCAAGCAGACGATAAAGTTATTGCAAAAGTAATTGAAAAGCATTTCCCCGATTATCGTCGTATTCTAAATGAATTACAGCGTTATAGTTCTTCGGGCAATATTGATGAAGGTATCCTTGTCAATATGGGTGAGATCAATATGCAAGAACTTACAGCTGCTCTTAAAGATAAAGACTGGAAGAAGATGCGCACATGGGTTGTTAATAATATTGACAATGACCCGCAGACGTTATTTAGAAAATTCTATGATACATTGAGTGATAACGTAGTACAGGTTCCTCAGCTTGTTTTATTACTTGCAGACTATCAGTATAAATCAGCATTTTGTGCAGACCAAGAAATTAATCTTGTTGCGTGTTTAACAGAAATTATGGCAGCGGTAGAGTTCAAATGATTGAACTATTAAAACCTACATTTGATTGGATTAAAGATGACTATACTAGCAATCGCTTTCGTTTTATCATTGAGTTTATTGCTTGGGGTATTTCTATTGGCTGTTCAATTACCATGGCTCTCACAGTCCCCAATCCGCCCTTACTTACTCTTTATCCTATTTGGATCATCGGCTGTGGTCTCTATGCTTGGGCTGCTTGGACTAGGAAATCTTTTGGGATGCTGGCTAACTACATGCTATTGGTAACGATTGATTCAGTTGGACTAATTAGGATGCTAGCATGAGTTTATTTGGAACCCCTGTAGAAAGACCAGCAGAAGTTCCATATAAGGCTCCTGCGATTTCACCCTTCGACTTCATTAATGCTATACATTATAGCAAAGATAACCTCATCGTAGATGATTGGTCGGAGAAACAGTATAACCCGTTTATCATTAATAAAGGACTATCTTACGGACACGACACAGTAATCCCTGCGAATGAGATGAATTCCCGCCCGCATCTTGAGAAAAAGATGCAGTTTTCGTTTCTTATAAATACAATTAGGCCCCGTAAAAGATTCAACAAATGGATCAAAGCGGACAAACTTGAATCGATCGAAGTAATTAAAGAATACTATGGATATAGCACAGAAAAAGCCCGCCAAGTACTCCCTCTTCTCGACGACTCAAAATTAGATTATTTAAGAACAAAACTAATAAAAGGTGGTCGTAATGGCTGAAGATATTTTTCACATTGATTATCCTGGGTACACTCCGCTAGAAGTAACCTTGGTACAACCTGACGATTTTTTGAAGGTCAGGGAAACTCTTACACGTATCGGTGTAGCATCTAGAAAAGATAAAGTACTATATCAATCTTGTCATATCCTACATAAACAAGGTAGATATTTTATTGTACATTTTAAAGAATTATTTGCGTTAGATGGCAAGTCTGCAGATCTAACAGAAAACGATTTACAAAGACGTAACACAATTGCTAAACTGCTAATAGATTGGGGTTTAGTACAAATTATAAATCCGGAGAAATTTACTGATTTGGCGCCATTATCGCAGATCAAAGTAATCGCATTCAAAGATAAAAACGAATGGTCTCTGCAAACAAAATATAATATTGGTAAGAAAAAACAAACTACAGATCAATAATCTGTATAAATAATTATATCCCCGGGATGGGAAACGCAGCAATCGGTGTGGGCTGTATAAACCAGAAGCCGAACTAATTTAAGTCCCACTACCTTGGGAACGTCTAAAGCTGGTACAACGTATGGTACCCCTGTAGTCAGTAAGCAGGATCACGCTATGCCTTCGGGGTAGCAAAATTATAAACTCGCTTAATAGGAGAACTATATGTTTTACTCAAACATGGCTATCGATTCAATTCAAAACGCCAAAATCAACTTCCTTAAACAAACAGTTAAGGATTCTACTCTTCAAAAACCCCTAGTCGATTTTGTTGAAGCACAACGTGTTTTTACAAAACAGATTTTCAAATCTGCGTCTGATGTAATGAATATTGCTTCAGAAACAGTTGCAAATACAATTAGCGGTATTACAAGTAAAAAAGGAGAGTAATATGACATTTGTTAAAGATGTTTTTGGTCGTGATTTATTCAAAGACTTTGATAAACTATATGTTGGCTTTGACGATCAATTTAATAAGATGGCAAAAATTCATGATGATCTAACAAAGAGCATTCCAAACTACCCACCTTATAATATTAAGAAAACTGGCGATAACACTTATGTTATCGAAGTAGCGGTTGCTGGCTTTGCAAGACAAGATATTGAAATTGAACTTGATAATGGCAAAATGATTATTAAGGGTAACGTACATAATACAGAAGCAGAAGAAAACTTCTTATTTAAAGGTATTGCTAATAGAGCATTTACCCGTACATTTGCACTTGAAGATCAAATTGAAGTTAAAGATGCTGAAATGTTCAATGGCATGCTTAAAGTATGTTTAGAAAGAATTATTCCAGAACATAAAAAGCCTAAGAAAATTGAAGTTAAAGATGCTGAAGCAAGCGTAAAGCCTGCAAAGAAATCTAAACCGCAATTACTTATGGAAGATCCAGTCGGAAGAGATCTTTAAATGAATAATGATTTGAAAGCATTTGGAGGAGTCCATGTTCCTTCAATAAAAGACTTTTGGAAATGGGTTGAAAAAGCATTCACTCCATCATATCAAAAAGAAATTGATATGTATTTGAAAGATTCTGTAGATCATAAAGATTTGCAGGCCAGAATGGATGTATTAATGCGGAGAGGCCTATTATGAAATTCATTAAAGCCTTTATAGCATTAGTTCATGAAGTTCGACAACGATTAGCCACACGTAGGGGTAAATATCCTAATACGGGCTCTTAAAAATACTGGGGATTAAAAATCCCCAGTTGTCCATTATACATATAAGTATAGCAATTAAATGCTAATTATAATATAATGTGACATAGCTTATAAATTTGCGGAGATAATATGACTACTAAAATTTTAAAATTAAAAACAGGTGAAGAACTTGTTGCTGATATTACATTCAAAGGCCAGGTATATACATTGGTAAAACCATTTATGTTACAAATGGCGCGTGATCCTTCGGGGCAGAAACAGGAATTGCAACTAGCATTATTCCCATATGCACCATATACAAAAGATCACATAATTCATGTTTCTAAAGAAAACGTAATTTGGTTTGAAGATTTGCCTGAGTCTATGATTCGAGACTACAATACTGCATTAGTTAATCTTGCAGTTACATTGAAAAAACACGAAGACTCTGATATTACTGACGTATGAAAAAACAGTTGAATGGCCCGGTAATTTATATTGATCCTAAAACAGGTCAACCGGTTTGCGATTCTGAAAAATGTAAAAAGAAGTTTACTATTGGTAAATATTCTATTAAAGAGACAAATTACAAATGGTCTGGCGGACCGGTTGTACATAAATTCTTTTATTCATTATGTGAAGAATGTGGAAGAAGCAACTCTACTAGTAAAGATAAAGGCTTAACTGGACAGAGTTTTAGACGTGGTACTATGAACGCAGGTGTTGATCCTGAAATTAAGGAAACAGAATTATGAGCGCTAAAAAAGTTACAAATTTTAAAAAACGGACTTGCCAAGGTGGCAAGGCAAAAACATCGTCGATGAATAAAACACAGAAACGATCATATAAGGCTTATCGAGGGCAAGGTAAATAAAAGACTATAAATAAATTATTGCCGCGGATTGGTGAAATGGTATCACAAAGGACTCATAATCCTTAGTTCCTAGTTCAACTCTGGGGTCCGCATCCATTATGAAAAAACTTATATTATCACTGCTATTAGCTGTATCTACAATTGCTTGTAGTAAAGAAACAAACAAACCTGTTATCTGTTTAGATGCAAAGGAAATGTTTGACGCAATTTTTGAGGAATATCGCGAGACAATACTTATGGTATTTGATCAAGATTCATTCTCCACAAAAATTGTTTTAACAGTTAATCCTGCAACAAAGACATGGTCAATAGTCGAATATAATACTGAGATAGCTTGTTTGCTAGGTTCAGGAAACAATTATAAGATAATGGGTCGTGTACCAAGTAAAGATTACTTATGAAGTCTATATTATTATTGGCATTACTTATAACGGGTAATGCCTTTTCCATGAAAGTAACAGCGCATTCCTGGCTTGTTACTGATGGGAACGGAAAAATTATTGAAGGGCAAAGTATTGATGAATCTCGTTCAATTGCCAGTATCACAAAACTTATGACTGCAATGGTTATAATTGATGCCGGTCAAGACCCAAAACAAATGCTCGGCAAATTTACAAGAGAACAACACATAAAGTTATCACTTGTAAACTCGAGTAATGAATCTTCAATTATACTATGTGACAACTACCCTGGCGGTAAATCTAATTGTATACGAGATATGAATTTAAAAGCTATGGCAATTAATATGCCCAATACTAAATTTGTAGAGGCGTCTGGATTGAGTCCAATGAACATTAGTACAGCTAGAGATTTATTGGAACTAACTCTTTCTGCAAGGTATTATCCTGAGATTGTTGAGGCAAGTAAAACACCGCAAGTAAAAATTCAGATTAAAAAGAGATGGTTCTTTTTTAATAATACTAATCCTATTATTGGAAAGAGACACGATTTTATTGTGAGTAAAACTGGAACAACAAATGCTGCGGGTGGTTGCATCGTTATGATGCTTGATACCGATATCGGCAGACGAATCGTTGTTGTTCTTGGTAGTAGAAATGGAAAGACTAGAATACCCGAAGCGGAATTTATCGCACTCCGGGAATACTAATTAGAGAACAATAGGTAACCAAAGCCATATACCCTGACTCATTAACAACGCGGATAATGCGCCAACAGCAATACTTGCAATATATAATGCAGGTGCAACAGCTAATATACTAGCTGACAATAACACAATCGCAATTTGAAATCCAGAACCGGCAAATGTCATCCATGGACCTGACTTGCGTATCTCATCGCGCTCAGCTTCCAATGCTCGTGCTTTAGCCATAAGTTCTTTTTTGCCTTCCCCTGTTGCAGGCTCAGATTCGTATCTATTAATTTTCGCAGTTAACTTGTCTGCCTTCTCAAATTGTTTTCTTTCAATTGCATCATCTCTTGCCATTTCAGCAAGAGTCTGTTTAATAGATTTTGCTTGAAAGAATGCCCAAGTATCATTAGCTTTAATTGTATTGTTTAATACTTTAGAACTATTGCCTGACGCAATATAAGTATTAATTGCTAAAAGAGCAGCAAGCACAGTAATTAACCAACCTGCTTTGTCTTTAATCTGTGCTTCTCTTTCGCTTCTGCTAAGAGGTTTCTTTTCTTCTGTCATTTTACTTTCCTTTTTGTTTCAATTCTAAAACTTCTTTACGAAGGTACTCAAAATCCTTTTTCAACAGTTCGAGATCCGCTGTATTTCTTCCAGGTTGCTTTATGTAGGAAGAAAATCTTTCGTCTGATAACATTAACGAATGTTCTAAGTCTGTAATTCTAGCCTGTGTAGTAAACACATACCAGCTGGCTATAACAATAGCACTCACTACCGAAAGCAAAGTTTTTAATGGAACAGTTACTTCTGTCTTTTCATCTATTTGTACAGCCATTTAGTTGTTCTTTGACTTCTCTAATTTAGCAATGTAATTAGCCATTAAGTGATCGAATACTCCGATAAACTTTTGTCCCTTTGCTCTTGCTCTTAACCTACTTCGAACCATATCTTTTATACGTTGCCACGGTGTCAAATCTCTAAACTCACCATAGAAATTCATATACTTATGAGTCCCGTGATGTCTAAATCCCATAAGTCTAAAAGGAACCTTAGTTACATCATCGCAGTTGTTTTGCACTCTATAATGAGTAACATTTAAACTGCTTACAAACTCTTGATTTCCTACTCTAGGAGAACCAAACGTTATTAATGCTGCAACTTTTGATTGCATTCTACTAGCAGCAATAGTTGCCATTGCCGCTCCTAGGCTATGGCCTGTTACATACAACGTATCAATATTCGCAATTGCTTTTTCTATCGCAGGCCAAACTTTATTAATCTCGCCTTTAAATCCTACGTGTACCTTACCACCGCATGCTTCGATATTTTTGCCTGACTTTAGATCGGCCAGTATATCTGACTTCTGTGTTACTTCAGTGCCTCTAAAACTTAAAACGTGTATGCCGTTCATGTCTTTTAGCAAATATGCTTGAGCACCCTCAATATCAAAAAATTCAACAATATTAAATCCAAAAGATTTAAATTTGTTTTTGGAATCTTTCGGATTATCGTATGTGATTGCAGATATGTTAGCAAACATTATTAGTTGATTTAGTTCCATGATTTTATCCTATGTTTAATTTTAATATTTATTATCAAGGTAAAAATCTACCTATTAGACCATTAACGATTTTATCAGATAAATCATTTGGTAAAAATTTAAGAAATCCTAAAAAGTACATTGCCACCGAACCATATACAAATATCTTTAAACACATATCAAATGTTTTTTGGTATTCGTTCATCTTCCGCACCTATTACCTGTTTGGCAAAACTGCATTAGTTCATATCCACCTATAAACAATACAAATAAAACAAATGCAGCTCCACCAATTATCATGGCCCATTCGTTTAATTCTTCTTCTTTTTGTTTACGTTTACGCTCTTGGTCGTTGAACATTCTTATATCATTAGCATCGTCTGCATCCATTTCTGCTTGACGGGCTTTGATCTTATTCCATACGTCAATCTTGCCTGTTTGCATAAACAACATTTTAAGTTCTTCTTCAAATGCTCTGGCCTGTTCTAATGCCATTTCAATCTGAAGTGCGGTTCCCATGTTGGAACCTTTCTTAGATTTTTTAGCCTCCATTAATGCTTTAGTAGCAGTACTCTTAGCATCAAACATCTTGCCAATCATAGGAGCAAGTGAACCTAAGTCATTGGCTACTTTACTAGCCTTTTTAACCATGCTTATTGCAGACTGTATACCTGCAAGTGCCGTTATTGGATCTATCATTTTTGTTTACCTTTTTTTTCTTCTTTTTCTTTTCTCCACTCAAGGCAAATCACTTTTCTATTATAGACATCTCCACCCCATGTCCATCGTATACATTCTGGTTTTTGAATGTACATATACATAGCAAGGGCAGTAGCAAACATTATTTATTCGCCAATGGATTATCAATAGCTTTTTGAATTTTATTATCAACTTCCTTCTTCAACACTTCAACTTCTCTGCTAATCTCTCTACGAGCATCTGCCATCTCTTTACGTATAGCATTTACTTCGCCTCTAGCTTTATCTAAATCTTCTCGTATATCTTTGCGAGCCTGGCGCATTTCTTGCTCCGTCTCTCTTTGTGCTTGTTTAACACTACGCTCTACCTGTTCTGTAACTGATTCATTACGACGAATATCATTCTTTAAGTCAGTCTTAATATCGCGAGTGTAGTCGGATGTTTTGGAACTGTTTTCTTCAATAACTGCTAATCGTTTATCAAATCCCGATAAGTCAGGTGCCTCATATGAAGCAATCTTTTTCTTCATACCGATGTAATCTTTATATACTTCAAATGTTCCATACAATCCACCTAATACAGAACTAACAATAGTTGCAGCTACCATAAGTTTTGCTGGGGTAAATTCATATCCGCCTATGCTAATAACAGTATCTTTACTTGCATACTTCTTCATTGCCGCTTCTGCTTCGTCAATCTTAGCATTAACGTTTTTAATTTCTTCTGACATTTTACTTCCTTTTTTTATTGTAAAACTATAAGACATACCACTGCGATTATTCCCAAAACTACTATGGTTCCGCACACAAAATCATATATGTGCTGTCCGTTCATTTCATTCTCCTAGTTTGTATTGTCGATTAACCATTTCTTGATGGAGTCTATCGCTTCCCAATCCTCTTAATAGTCTAACATTATCTGTAACCGTTTGATTTTTATAAATTTCCTTTGGTGCATAAAATGCAACATCTGGCATCATAAAGAAATATTGTGAATAATTTGCAGGTTGTTTTGCAATTGATTCTATTGTTATATTCCCCGCCAATTCATTATTGTTCACATTTCTTACAACAGTGTTATTTTGCTGAGAGTTATCATTTGTGGAAGGCATAAAGGGTTTTGCATCTATTGCATTGTCAACTACACTTTTATTTCCAAATTTTATACCTTCATTCGAGGGCATATCAATTTGTATTTGCGGAGTATAACGTATTGGTGCGTTTAAATTATACGATAATGTTGGCGATGCTATTGATACAGTTAATTCTTGTCTTATAACCGGAGGTTGATATTGCACAGAATTCACTGTAGGTTGAGTATAAAAAGACTCTACCTTAGGAGGTTCATATTTAGGAGTAGGTAAACTAAATTGACCTACATTTACATTATCTTGTTTTGTAGCAGAAGGTGTGTTTTGTTGACTGTTACCAAAAGAATTAGAAGTCTGTTGACCCGCTGAACTACTTGCCATTGATTGCTCTAATCTGGTAGTATTAACTACAGTATTAGATTGTAGATTGCCTTGTAATGCTAAAGCACCACTTTGCATTGGATTTGAGAATGATTGAGCAGATCCGGGTTGTACTACACTTGTTGCTTGAGAACTATTAGCTGCAGCACTTTGCGACTGTGCATCTCCTGCAATTTTTTCTGCTTGTTGTTTAGCAGTTTCCCCTGCGGAAAATGCTTGTGCATCCGCGGCCTGCACTACAGACTTTTCTAACGCCGCAGTCTTTTCTTGATTTGCCCCAATCATACTAAGAACCGAAGATAAAGATACTGTTGATTTAGAACCACCTGAAGAATCTGACACCTCACCGGCTTTAGTTTGTTGGCCACCCGGTGCTGGTTGTGTAGATGCAACTTGGGGTGCTGGACCTGATGGAGGAGGAGGTTGCGAACCTTGTGGTGGAGGACTTCCAGGAGGAGGTTGCGAACCTTGTGGTGGTGGAGGACTTCCAGGAGGAGGTGCAATTCCAGTTGTCGTAATTGTAACATTATCAATCGTAGTTTGAACTCCCATTAGTGTTGGTTCTGTAACTATTGTAGTTGTTAATGTTTGTGGAGTCAATTTAGCAAGTGCCTCAAAATAACCAGGACACGTTGGGCTACTCAATACATTACCAGCACATGGGTCTACAGAATACTTCAGACTGAAATTTACATTGTAAATTTCAGGACCATACGGACCTGCCCAAAAGTTATTGTCTCTTCCCACAAAACCATATTGAACACTACCCAAATCTTTAGATGCAAAAGGACTATTGAATGTTTCAGAATAATTGAAGGTAGTCCAGTTAAATCTAGAATTCAAATCATAATTTTTATTGAATACAGTAGAACCTTTTGGATCATAGAAACTGACATATGCAGTAAGATAGTCCAGTCTACCATCATCCCACCCATTTCCATTCTTAGCAGTAAATCCAAAATTATATCCATCTACTCTAAGTCCTGTTCCTGTATTTGAAAGAACATTTGCAATTGTTTGCATCTGATAAAGATTAGTCATACCATATGAAAAGTTAATGCTATCACCAGGTCGAACGATTGGATTTGGTCCACAGTAACCTGGATCGCCATATCCCCAACAAGTGAGATTGTTCTGATAGACACCATTTACCCAAGGCGTAGGTCCACCTTGGGGAGTTGTCTGGACAATATTCCCTGTACTGTATACTTGTCCAGCTTCTAGTGTTTGCGCTTTACTTAAAAGCGGCGTGAACAAGAATGCCGAGCAAAGAGCCAACGCCAATGTTTTTAGCAGTTTCATATTTGTCTTCTTTAGGTGTTTGTGGGATTTTATCTTTATTATCTTCCCATGCAAGTTTAGCTTGTTCGCCAATTTTACCTTCAATAGGACAAGGGGTGCCTGCATTTAACATTGCTCTAAACACTCGATCGTCCTGACACATGACTGCTACTGCAGCAACTTTCATTCCCATATCATAAAGGGTTTTAGAAAGTTTTAATCTTTCACAATTTAAATCTCTTATTGTTCCGCCAGATGAAACACCAAATACTTGTGTTTGAACTGAACCAGATGATCCCGTACTACATAAATCATTGTTACCTCCACTCATCATTGCTGGAGCAACGGCTGTCGGCGGGGGTTGAATTACTTTCTGCGTAATAGTAGTTTCATTAATATTCCTATTTGTCATATCACCAGAATTAATGTTTTGATTTATATTGGCATTTTGATTAACGTTTGTATTATTGCTAGTACTTGTTGATGTGTTAATATTACGATTTGTCATATCACCAGTATTGACATTATTATTCTGATTTGTAGACGTACTTACATTATTATTTTGATTTGTAGATGTACTTACATTATTATTGTTGTAAGTCATTGTACCAGTATTTTCGTTTTTGTTAACATTAGTAGATGTACTAACACTATTGTTATTGTTATTAAACGTCTGAGTACCGCTATTTACATTGTAGTTTGTATTGGTATTTGATGATGTGGATGTATTAATATTACGATTCGTCATATCACCAGTGTTCACATTGTTGTTTGTATTAACGTTCGTACTGGTGCTTGCATTAGTGTTTTGATTAACATTCGTTAGCGTACCGCTTTGAATATTATTGTTAGTGTTAACATTATTGTTTGAGCTGGTGCTCGTATTGACGTTATTATTATTGTTCGTCATTGTACCAGAATTAACGTTGTTATTATTGTACGTCATTGTACCAGAATTAACGTTGTTATTATTAAACGTCTGCGTACCGCTATTTATGTTATTATTTGTATTAACATTGGTACTTGTGCTAGTACTTGCGTTGTTGTTATTGTTAGTATTTGTAGATGTACTATTTACTGTTGAATTGCTTGTAGCAGTTGATGTGCTTGTAGCAGTACTGTTACTATTTACTGTGCTAACACTATTTGAAGTGCTATTTGTGTCTACTAACGTTTTGCTGTCGTAAGTTCCTTGATTTATGAGACTTGTAGTCCCCGTTGTCGTTCCCCCTGTTGTACTAGAGGTTCCACTTGTAGTTTGCGCTAAAGTGCTACCAAACATCATAACAAAAAGTGCCAGTGCGGCCGCCTTTTTGTTGAACATTTTATCTCCTTTGATTGTTATTTAATTATATTTGGTCATCTTAATAAATAATTTTATTGACATTTCATTGGGTTTGCTATATAATGATACAATTATTTATAATGTCTAAGAAAGTTTTTAATGAAGTTTTATACAAACGTGAATCAGTATGGCAATCGGATTCTAGTTCGAGGCGTAAATAACGGCAAAACGGTTCAAGATAAGATTGAATTTAAGCCAAGTTTATATACGAAATCTCAAAAACAAACTCAGCATAAGTCGTTATTCGGAGATTTTCTTGAGGAAATCGAGTTCGCAGATATCAATGACGCCAAAGATTATGTCAGTCGATATAAAGAAGTTGAGAATTTCCCCATCTTCGGTAACACGAATTATGCTTATCAGTATATCACAAAGACGTTTCCTGGCGAAGTAGAGTTCGATATTTCGCAAATTAAAATATGGTCTCTTGATATTGAGACATCTGCAGAACTTGGATTCCCTGATGTGCGCGATCCAAAAGAAGCATTACTATTAATTACTATTCAAGATGCAAATACCAAAGAACTTACTACATTCGGAACAAAGCATTTCAATGTAACCAAACAGAATCATACATATATCCAATGTAGGGATGAGTATGATCTATTACAGAAGTTTGTTCTATATACTCAAGAAAATTGTCCTCACATTCTAACAGGTTGGAATCTAGAGTTTTTCGATATTCCATATTTGTGTTCTCGTATTGCCCGTATTCTTGGAGATGAGTATGTTCGCAAGCTATCACCTTGGGGTGTAGTAAAGGCAAAAGAGTTTACCCGTATGAATCGTACAGAACTTACATACGATATCCTAGGTGTAGCTATTCTAGACTATCTTGATCTGTATAAGAAGTTTACATACTCGGCGCAAGAATCATATAAGTTGGATCACATTGCCAAAGTAGAATTGGGCAAAGAGAAGTTATCGTATGCAGAATATACTTCATTTCGAGACTTCTATAAAAATGATTGGCAAAAGTTTGTTGAGTATAACGTAATTGACGTAGAGCTTGTTGACCAACTTGAAGATAAGATGAAGTTAATTGAGCTGATTCTAACAATGGCGTATGATGCTAAGTGTAATTATGTAGATGTATTCTCAGCTGTAAGAACATGGGATTGTATCTTGTGGAATCATTTGTGGAATCAGAATATTGTTGTTCATCAGCGAGAAGGGTTGCCTGGTAGACCAATCGTCGGAGCATTTGTTCAAGAGCCAAAGCCTGGACAGTATGATTGGGTTGTATCGTTTGATGCAACAAGTCTATATCCAAGTATTATTATGCAGTACAATCTATCTCCAGAAACTCAGGTTAAGAGAGAAACAAAGAGTACTACTGTTGAACAATTGCTACAGAACAAGTATAATTTAGATGATCTAAAAGAAAAGAACTTGTGTATGTCGGCAAATGGGTTCTGTTACACTAGAGAAAAGCAAGGCCTGTTTCCTGAGATTGTACAAAAGTTATTTGACGATCGACAAAAATATAAGAAACTAATGTTGGCCGCTCAATCTAAATATGAAGAGACAAAAGATAAGAAATGGCAAAAAGAGATTGCGAAGTTTAATAACTTTCAGATGGCTCGTAAGATTCAATTGAACTCGTTGTTTGGCGCATGGGGTAATGAGTTTTTCCGATTCTATGATGCTAACATTGCTGAAGGCATTACTATGTCAGGGCAATATATTATTCAGACAGTCGGCGCAGCATTGGATGAATATTTAAATAAAGTATGTGGTACAAAAGATCGCGTATATTCATTCTATTCAGATACAGATGCTTGTTATATTACACTTGATCCATTGGTTCAAAAGTTCTATAAAGATCAACCAAAAGAAAAGATTGTTGAAATTCTAGATAAAATTTGTAATGAGAAGATTGAAAAAGCAATTAACAAGGCATGCGACGGACTTGCTGATTACACTAATGCGTTTGAAACAAAGATTTATTTTAAGCGTGAGGTTATTGCAGATCGAGGTATTTGGGTTGCTAAGAAACGATATGCGTTGAATGTTTATAATAATGAGGGAGTTCAATATAAAGAACCAAAGTTAAAGGTCATGGGATTGGAGATTGTTAGATCTTCTACCCCCGAACCTGTTCGAGATGCTTTAAAGGCAGCAGTTAAATTGGCATTGACAGGAACTGAACAACAGCTACAAGATTATATCAGAGAGTTCGAATCCAAGTATCGTAAGATGGCACCCGAATTAATTGCGTTCCCGAGAGGCGTAAACGGAGTCGATAAATATACAGACAGAGGTAGCATTTATAAACAAGGCACACCGATGCACGTTCGAGGTGCTCTGTTGTATAACTTCTATCTAAAAGAAAAACAAATCGATAAAAAGTATGAACTTATAAATGAAGGCGATAAGATCAAATTCATTTACTTGAAAGAACCAAACTTGATTAAAGAAAATTGCATTGCCTTTATCAATGTTATTCCCGAAGAGTTCAATTTGAAGCAGTATGTAGATTATGACATTATGTTTGAGAAATCATTTCTTGAACCATTAACAACAATTTTAAATGGCGTAGGTTGGTCGGCAAAACCACAAGCAACATTAGAAGGATTATTCGCATGAAAACAATTAAATTACTGTCTATTTTGTTAGCTACACTTAGCTTTGCATCTTATGCACAAAAGACACCGCAAGGCGCTACATATGACGCACAAATTTTACGAGTGAGCGATGGCGACACAGTTGTGATCGCCGCGCCCTTTCTACCCAAGCCGCTCAAACCAGAATTGGCTGTCCGAATCTTTGGCGTTGACACTCCTGAAAAAGGACACAGAGCAATGTGCCCTAGCGAAGCTCAGCGAGGAGAAGCAGCATCAGCTTTCACTAAAAATGCGATTGCTACAGCAGCAGCACAAGGCGGCAAGTTTCAGGCAACTCTTTATGGATGGGACAAGTTTGGAGGTCGTATTCTTGGCGACATTCTAATTAATGGACAAAGTCTACGTGCTGGATTGATTGCAAATGGATTCGCTCGTGAGTATTATGGTGAAGCCAAACAAAGTTGGTGCAATTAAGTATAGACTTTTTGCCTAGAATATATTATAATATTGAAATTACTTAAGGAGTTATTATGTCGTTACTTGAAAAATTAAAAAAGAATTCTACAATTAAAGAAACCGAAATTCTAAACAAATCTAAATTCTTTGCAAAGAAGGATATGATTCAGACTTCGGTTCCTATGATGAATGTGGCATTGTCGGGATCTCTTGAAGGTGGATTGACTCCTGGTCTAACAGTATTTGCAGGTCCATCTAAGCATTTTAAAACAGCATTTTCCTTGTTGCTTGCTAAAGCATACACTGACAAATATCCCGATGCTGTTATTTTATTTTATGATTCAGAGTTTGGTTCACCTCAAGCATACTTTGATAACTTTGGAATTGATACAGGTCGCATTCTTCATACACCTATTACAGACATTGAGCAATTAAAATTTGATCTAATGTCTCAGGTTAATAATATTGAGCGCGGTGAGCATATCATTATTGTTATTGACTCTGTAGGTAACCTAGCTTCTAAGAAAGAAGTTGATGATGCACTAGAAGGCAAGTCTGTTGCAGATATGACTCGTGCTAAACAGATGAAGTCGTTGTTTAGAATGGTAACACCTCATTTGACTATTAAAGATATTCCAATGGTTGTTGTTAATCATACTTATTCTGAAATTGGTTTATTCCCTAAACAAATTGTTTCGGGTGGTACGGGTTTGTATTATTCTGCAGATAACATCTTTATCATTGGTCGTCAGCAAGAAAAAGAAGGCACAGAAGTTGTTGGATATAACTTCATTGTTAATGTTGAGAAGTCTAGATTTGTTCGTGAGAAGTCTAAGATTCCAGTTGAGGTAACGTTTGAGGGTGGTATTAGCAAATGGTCTGGTCTATTAGATGTAGCAATTGCTGGCGGGTTTGTTATTAAACCATCTAACGGTTGGTACTCAGCAGTTAATAAAGCAACCGGCGAAGTATCTGATAAGAAGTTTAGACTCAAAGATACTTACACTAAAGAATTCTGGATTCCTATTATCACATCTGATTTGTTTAGAACTTATATCGAAGACAGCTATCGCATTGCAGGTTCAAATATGTTAGGTACAAGTTTTGATGAAGCAATTATTGATGAGGAGTTTGATAATGCCAGTGAAGTATAAACCTTGGTCAATTCAAAATGAAAAAACTGATTTATGGGGCTTTGAACTTTTGGAAGGTGAGTTTGCCGGAACAACCATTGCAATTACTTCCCTCTCGATGGAAAATAGTGATGACGGGACAATCGCACTCGACTTCACGGTTTTTAAACAACCCGAAGGAAAAGAAATAGATACACAATCTGATAGTTTTAATGAAGCCCTTAATGGGGTAGTGAATGATGTTTTGACAAAGGCTATTAATGAATTCGAAAATCGAAAAAGTAATTCTACAAAATCTGATTAATGATGATGAGTATATGAGAAAAGTAATCCCGTTCTTAAAACGGGAGTATTTTATTGACAACAATGAAAAGATAATTTACGATAGAATTAAAGATTTTATTGATCTATATAATGCAGTACCAAACAAAGATGCTTTGGTTATTGCTGTTCAAAATGATAAAAATCTAACAGAAGATCAGTATAAAGAGATCGTAGATACAGTTAATTTACTTGATCCAACTGAACATAACCGGGATTGGTTATATAAAGAAACAGAGAAGTTCTGTAAAGACAAAGCAATTTATAATGCAATCCTCTCATCCATTGCTATTATTGATGGTAGAGACAAAGGAAAGTCTGAAGATGGAATCCCTTCATTATTACAAGAAGCACTAGGAGTGTGTTTTGACAACAATGTTGGACATGATTATTTACAAAGTGCTGAATCTCGATATGAATTTTATCATCGTGTAGAATCAAGAACACCATTTGATCTTGAGTATTTTAACAAAATTACTAACGGCGGTTTGCCTAACAAGACATTGAATGTTGTTCTTGCAGGTACGGGCGTTGGTAAATCGTTGTTTATGTGTCACGTGGCAGCATCTACTTTATCTCAAGGTAAGAATGTTTTGTATATTACTCTTGAGATGGCGGAAGAAAGAATTGCAGAACGTATTGATGCAAACTTGATGAACATTACTATGGATCAATTAAAAGATTTACCGAAGTCTATGTTTGAATCTCGTATTGAAAAGATTCGTAACAAGACTGAAGGCAATCTAATTATTAAAGAATATCCTACAGCTGGTGCGCACGTTGGCCACTTTAAAGCATTGTTAAATGAATTGCAATTGAAAAAACAATTTAAACCAGCAATGATTATTATTGATTATTTAAATATTTGTGCAAGCTCAAGATTCAAAGCAGGGTCTAATATTAATTCTTATACTTTGATTAAGTCTATTGCTGAAGAACTTCGTGGGTTGGCGGTTGAAGAGAATGTGCCTATTTTATCCGCTACACAGACAACTCGAGGTGGTTATGGTAACACAGACGTTGAACTTACAGATACATCTGAATCTTTTGGTTTGCCTGCAACAGTTGACTTTATGTTTGCTTTGATTTCGACTGAAGAACTTGAGCAATTGAATCAGCTTATGGTTAAGCAATTGAAGAATAGATATAATGATCCAACAGCGAATAAACGATTTATGATTGGCGTGGATAGAGCTAAGATGAAGCTATATGATTTAGAACAATCTGCTCAAAAGGGTCTTAGCGATGCTAATTTGGATATTGATAGGGTTGACAGGCAACCTAAAAGCACTTATAATATGAATGATATTATAAGTAAAGGCAAACGAGACTTCTCGTCAATTAAGGTCTAAAATGAAAACATATTGGTCAAACACAAAAATTGCAGATTGGATTAGAGGCACAGCAAAGCCTACATCCGCAACTAGTGGCGGGTGGCATACATGGGAGAAAAATGCAAAAGAAACTCATCCAATTCGTTATTGGATTGTAGAAGAAGCCTTTGATAAAATTCAAACCTTTATTCGTTTACCAATAGATACATTATACAATGCAAAATATTACGTTAACAATCGTTGGGTTACTCGCACTCATAGCCTCACTGCTCATCCCCGTGACATCAAGCCTGGCAATTGGTGCGATGTCGGTAATCGTTTTTTGCCTTGTCTCTTTAACGAGTTAGTTGATTTTGTTGAAGTAGAAACAGCTTGGTTACACATTGCATGGGATGACGATGCAACTAAGAAATATAATCCTCCATTCTATGCTAAAGGTTGGTTCCGTTGGAGAACATGGCGAAGTGCTCAAGCAGGTCTAGAGCATCTTGATTGGGCAGCAACACTTACGCATGAGGATGAAAATGGCAAAGTGGAGGATACAAGTCAAGCATCTTCTGCAAAAGAAATTAAAGAGCTTTATTTGTGGTGGACTACCGTATATCGCAATAGACCAGATGCACATGAAGCAAGCGGATGGTCTGCATACTGTGAAAAACGCCGACTAAAATCTGGAGGTGATTTTTGGGGGCATGAGAATGAGACAGAAGAAGAACGAAAAGAATGTATGGATGCTTTAGATCTATCTCATAAAATTGAAGCAGAGTATATGGCAGAGGATGAAGCAATGTTGATTCGCCTCATTAAAATTAGACAATCGCTTTGGACTTAAGGAAATATATTAGGTATAAATAAAATTAGAGGAGGACAAAAATGATTGTTTCCGTAAGAAATGCAAGAGATAGAACGCTAGTATATTTGTTAAAATTAGCAGCCGAATCATTTGCCAAGAATTTAATGTCCCCTCAATTGTCTAAAAACATATCTATTAAAATTATTGTACGTGATAAGCTAGATGCCGGAGGCTTTTGTGATTACGAAATTGATCGAGATGGCAATCCAAGAGAATTTAATATTGAACTATTAAGAACACGAAAAAAGATTAATATGTTCAAAGTGCTCGCACATGAAATGGTTCATGTGAAACAGCATGCCAAAGGCGAAGCTAAAGATAAGTTTAAAAAAGATAAGTATATTACATTATGGTTTGGCGAGAAGTATGATGATGATACTTCTTACTGGGATCAACCCTGGGAAATAGAAGCCTATGGTTTGGAAAACAGTCTTGTTGCAAAATTCCTAGTGGAACATGACCAGTTCAAAAATCTAAGACAGAAACACGCAGATTGGTTCGCAGAGGAGTTGACAAAAGAATAATTACAAAAGGAGCGATACATGGAAAATATTACATTCACTCTATATGATTTAATACAAATAGGATTAATGTTAGCAGCTTGCTTTGCATGCTACAAATGGGGACACAATAAAGGCGTAGATGACGCAATCGACTTTTTTGAAGCAGAAGGAATTATCGAAAAGGAAAATGCTTAATTTTTAAGCAAATTTAATCCGTTGTACTAGAACAACACTTAGAACCCGAGCATTTGACTCGGGTTCTTTTTTCTGTTATAATAAGCACATGATAAAGAACTTTTCAATCGGTGCAGAAGTCGAGATTCAAACTCGATGGAAGTCGAATATATTAGGTGAAGAATATCAGTATAATATATTCAAGGGCAAAGTCGTTAATAATCCTAAATGGTTAGATAATGATTATGTCTCTGTATATACAGGTAATCCAGAATATCCTACATCTCATATTAATAAGCGATTTATCGTTGGATTTGATTTTCCGGATAATCGAGTAGAAACTCGGATATTCAAAGTTAAATCTAAATCGAAAGGGCATATCTATAATGTCGTTTCGGATAATGGTATTGTTTCCTGCAGTTGTGTAGGATTTCAATTCCGCAGGACTTGCAAGCATGCAAATAAAGTTAAAGAATTTATCCAAAATGCTTGACAAGGTAGTCGAAAGGCTATATAATATGAATTGTGAAGTTGTTAATTTTTACATTTTTTGAAGGATCTTTATTATGAGTACATTCACAGTAGTCGGCGTTTCCACACAGTATGGCGTCACAAAAGTTCGTTTTGCTAATGACTTGGCATCACGCGTTAAACTCTTGTCTAAGGGTGGTCACTCACCTCTTGAGTTAATTGAGTTGCCTAAGGCAATGACCAAAGCAGAAGCATGCCAACATCTTCTTGATGTAGGCGGTATCTTCAAACAATGGGCACCTCTCATTACTGAGACAATGGGAAAGAAACAAGGTACAGTTATTAGCAAGCCAGTCAAGGTAAAAGCTAAAGCAGCACCAGTAAAGACAAAGGCAGTTGCTCCTAAGAAAGTAGCAGCACCTAAAGTAGTCAAGGCAAAGGTTGTTGATGATGACCTCGAACTTGAAGAATTGAAGCAATTGGCTGAGTTGGAAGACGCGCCAATGTAATTTTAACAAAGCACCACTAGTTTGGTGCCGAGATGTATAAATATTTTTATGGGAAATAATTTTAACCTTTTCTGTCAGCATCAAGAACCGACTTCTTATATTAGAATGTCAGAGCGCTTTGCAGACAAAAATTCATGGAGTGTGCTCCAGGGTTAAAATTTAAATTTTTCATACAAGTTTATCTTAGAACCCTCGGCACTCCAACAGTCCGAGGGTTTTCCTTTTGTGGCATGCTTTAATACCCCTTTGCTTGACAAGGGTATTAAAAGATGTTATAATATAGTTTAAATAGATCGTTATTTAAGCTAAGTTCTTTAATAAATTAGCATACCATTGTATCCGGTTAGCTCAATAGTAGAGCACTCGACTGATAATCGAAAGACAGAGGAGCGTTACCTCTACTGGATACCAATTGTCCCGTTCGTCTAGAGGCCTAGGACATTACCCTTTCACGGTAAGTACACCAGTTCGAATCTGGTACGGGACGCCATTAATTTGTGATCTGCAGGCTCAGAGGCACAGATCATGCGTTATGTAAGCATAACAATAAACAGTAATCGATCGTAAAGCTGTTGAGTTAGCTAGATAGTGCAGATCACAAATTAATGGTTACGCCTGGGTGGCAGAGTGGTCAAATGCAACGGATTGCAAATCCGTAAGATCGTCAGTTCGAATCTGACCCCAGGTTCCAAAAATAATGCTTGACACAAGTGTGTTAAGGTGTTATAATAAGACATATTAAAAGAATCCCGTTACTATTTTCGTTAAAATAGCGTTTGATTAGCGATAGAGATCCGGTGGCAGAAAACCGTTAGCGTGAGGATTAAAAATACCCTCGCAGGCTCTGATAGGCAGAATCTCACTGCACACAGACTTTGAATAAATGAGATGGACAGAGTAACCGCTCAATTAAGGGCTCGCCTGGAAACGAGTAGCTTATCTATATTTTGGTCTGTTAGTGTTAGCGGTAAGCACGCGAGCCTGTCACGCTTGTAGGAGGGATTCGAATTCCCTACAGACCGCCAAGTTATGGTCTTAGTCTATAAATGCATAAAGAAAGTCTAAGTTAAATGGCAACCCAAAGTGGGACCAACCATTTTAGAACCCGCCGGAGTAACGTCTGGCTACTGTGACCCGCAGAAAGTGAAGTAAGTTCGTAACTTACGGGTGGTAGTCTTTAAACCTAAAGGCCGTTGGCAGCACGAGAGCGGTCCTTGTCGAGAAGCGGGTGGAAGGTGTGTGCTACAAGGCGTTGAACCAAACGGGGAGCCAAAGTAACAACGGTGCAAGCCAACATACTAAATTACCGCCGGAGGATGCAGAGCATTTGCCTAGGTGACGGAATTGGTATACGTGTTGGTCTTAGAAGCCAAATTTTGAGAGTTCGAGTCTCTCCTTAGGCACCATATTGAAACATTCTAAACTGGACGCAGGTTCTGAGAAGTAAGACCTTGGATTGATCCTCAAGAAGGTATGGAGAACAAGAGTGTTTCAATATGGGGGTGTAGCTCAGTTGGGAGAGCGGTTGCTTTGCAAGCAATAGGTCGCAGGTTCGATCCCTGTCTCCTCCA
>Ga0222713_10000212_pt1 | contig 64471 bp, 61 predicted proteins | sample C33_649DmetaG_FD_165061 | JGI IMG/M metagenome (GOLD analysis project Ga0222713, IMG submission 165061) | Estuarine water microbial communities from San Francisco Bay, California, United States - C33_649D | ecosystem: Environmental > Aquatic > Marine > Unclassified | place: USA: California...
TAGGCACGCGGGCTCAGATGGTTCTGCGCCAGCGCCAGCCAGCAGTCGATGTTGACCTTGAGTTTGGCCTCGGTTGCGGCAGTCAGGATGCCCAGCGCCACCGCCGAGCCGTTCATGTCTTCATGCATGCCCTGCATGTAACGCGCCGGCTTCAGGTTATGCCCGCCGGTGTCGAAACAGATGCCCTTGCCCACCAGCGCCACGGTTTTGGTCGCGCCGCGCGGCCGGTAACGCAGACGCACGATCGCCGCATCTGCCTCATCGCTGCCCTGCGCTACCGCGCAGAACGCCCCCGCGCCCATGCGCTTGAGCTTTTTGAAATCGTATTCCTCACGCCTCCAACCCTGTGCTTTCGCCAGCAAGGCCAGCCGTTTGCGATAGGCGCCCGGCGTCAGCTCATTCGGCGCCGTAACCGTCAGTTCACGGCACAGCACATTGCCTTCGGCAACCGACCGCGCCTGTGCAAACCCGTCGGCCGGCCGGTAACCGAAGAGCTCGATGATTTTCAGCGGCTTGTCATCGGATTTTTTCTTTCGTTGCGGCAGCACAATACCGTTGACCCAGCCCACATACACCGCGCGCTCGGCCAGTTCGCGCCGGGTCGAAGCCGCACCGGTGACCATGATGGTCAGGGTTTGGGGCTGCTCGGCGAGCAACGCGCCGACGGCCTTGCGCAGCAACGTGTGCTGTTCAAATGCTGTTTTTTTCGTATCGGGGGTTACCCATGACACCAGCGTGCCATCCGTGGTTTGCGCAGTGACGGCACCCTTGGCCAGGTCAGCCATTTTTTTACGCCGGCGCGCCAGCGTTTTCTCAAGGATGTCATGCATCGGCAAGGTCGGCAAAGCAATGCCGGCGGGCGCAATGATCAGCAAGTGGCTGGCTTTTTTCAGCACCGCAGCAGCGGGCGATTCGGAACGGGCTTGCAGTCGGGCGAGCATCTCGGAAATCCATGGATTGAAGTGGATGGATTATAGCGGCGACCGCCGCGCGGCCTGCTAAAATCGCCGTCATATTCAACCGATCCAGGCAACCCCGCGTTCATGCGCCCCTACCACGACCTCCTGCGCCACGTGCTCGACACCGGAACCCGCAAGACCGACCGCACCGGCACCGGCACGATCTCGGTGTTCGGCGCGCAGCTGCGCTTCGACCTCGCCGCAGGCTTTCCGCTGGTGACCACCAAGAAGGTGCACCTGAAGTCGATCATCCACGAACTGCTGTGGTTCCTGAAGGGCGACACCAACGTCAAATACCTGCAGGACAACGGCGTCAGCATCTGGAACGAGTGGGCACGTGCCGACGGCGACCTCGGCCCGGTCTATGGTTACCAGTGGCGCTCCTGGCCAGCCGCCGACGGCCGCCATATCGATCAGATTTCACAGGTACTGGAACAACTGCGCAAAAGTCCCGATTCCCGCCGCATGATCGTGTCGGCCTGGAATGTCGCCCAGCTCGACCAGATGGCGTTGATGCCCTGCCACGCGTTTTTCCAGTTCTATGTCGCCGACGGCAAACTGTCCTGCCAGCTCTACCAGCGCAGCGCTGACATGTTCCTCGGCGTGCCCTTCAACATTGCCTCTTACGCGCTGCTGACGATGATGATCGCACAGGTCTGCGGACTGAAAGCCGGCGACTTCGTGCACACCTTCGGCGACACGCATATCTACCTGAACCACATGGACCAGGTGAAGGAACAGCTGTCGCGCGAACTGCGGCCTTTGCCGGTGATGAAATTGAATCCGGCAGTAAAAGACCTGTTCGCTTTCAAATACGAAGACTTCACGCTGGAAAACTACAACCCGCATCCGGCAATCAAAGCGCCGGTGGCGGTGTAAGGCATGAACGCACCGGCCAAACCGCGGCTGTCGATGATCGTCGCCATGGCCAAAAACCGGGTCATCGGCGCCAAGGGCAAGATTCCCTGGCATTTGCCCAATGAACTACAGCTGTTCAAGCAGGTCACCATGGGTCACCACATCATCATGGGCCGCAAGACCCATGAATCGATCGGCCGGCTGCTGCCGGGACGCACCACGGTGATCGTCACCCGCCAGTCCGATTACGCCGTACCCGGCGCCAAGATCGCCCACACGCTGGAACAAGCCGTCGCACTGTGCACCGGCGACAGCGAAATCTTCATCATCGGCGGCGGTGAACTGTATCGCGCGTCAATGCCGATCGCCGACCGCCTGTACCTGACGGTGGTCGATGCCGAACCAGACGGCGACACGCAGATGCCGGCCTTCAATCCCGCCGACTGGCGGCTGCAAAGCACAAAGCAGTATTCCAGGGACGAGCGCCACGCCCACGACTACCGCTTCGAGGTGCATGACCGTGTATGACCGTGTGGCGGCCTGGGCTCGCCGCACCGCTCTTCAGCGCCGCAGCCTGCCTTGCAGCGGCAGCAACGGCGCCAATCAGGATTTCAAGAAAGCGGTCGACTGGTATCTCCAGCCCGCAAAAGCCGGCTACGTGCGCGCCCAAACCAATATCGGTCTGATGTATGCGCGCGGCTATGGCGTCAGCAAAAGCATGGCGGAAGCCGCCGCTGGTGGAACTTTGCCGCGATCCAGAACGATCCCGGCGCGTAATACAACCTCGGACTGACTTATCTCGGACTTCCTTATATCACCGGCGAAGGCGGCGCCGAGCTGATCAGCTCGGCATGGTGATCCTGCAAATGTCGCCGCATGAGCAGCGGTAAGCGCAGTAAAAGTTCGCCGGTCAGTTCAAGCGGCAGCGTCCAGAGCGGCGACAGGTGCTTGCGATAATAGGGAACAATGTTGACGGCATGTATCAGAAATCCTGTGGCGGCAGCCATTGCGTGCGCTTCATCCGGCATCGTCGGCCAGTGCATGCCGGGCAGCCGGCTTTCGATCCGCCGGTCCAGAGGCGCTGACGGAATAAAAAATATTTAGTTTTAAATCAAATGCTTATGAATAATCCCCGGCCGGTCACTAGCCACCTCGGACGCAGTCGACGAAGTAACGCAGCTCACCGCTGCTGTCGTCGGAAACCAGGCCGTGGATATCGGTCTCGAAGCCCGGGAACTGCTGGTTGAACATGCGTGCGAACTGCAGGTAACGCACGATGGTGCTGTTGAAACGCTCGCCCGGGATCAGCAGCGGAATGCCCGGCGGATAAGGCGTCAGCAACACGCTGGTGACGCGGCCTTCAAGATGGTCATCGATATTGACCCGCTCAATCTCGCGGTGCGCCATGCGTGCCCAGGCCTCGCCCGGCGGCATCGCCGGCTGCATGTCCGACAAATACATTTCCGTGGTAAGCCGCGCCACATCGTTGGCCTTGTAGACGCCGTGGATCTGCTCGCACAGATCCTTCAATCCGATTTTTTCGTAACGCGGATACTTGGTCAGGAACTCCGGCAGCACGCGCCACAGCGGACGGTTGTTGTCGTAGTCATCCTTGAACTGCTGCAGTTCGGTGACCATCGTGTTCCAGCGGCCTTTGGTGATGCCGATGGTGAACATGATGAAGAAAGAATAGAGACCGGTCTTCTCGACAATGATCCCGTGCTCGGCGAGGTACTTGGTCACCACCGCCGCCGGTATGCCACTCTTGGCGAATTTGCCGCTCACATCGAGGCCCGGGGTGATCACCGTGGCCTTGATCGGATCGAGCATGTTGAAGCCCGGCGCGAGATTGCCGAAACCGTGCCAGCGCTCCGAGGGCCGCAGCATCCAGTCATCGCGGTTGCCCACACCTTCGTCGGACAGCCGCTCCGGCCCCCAGACCTTGAACCACCAGTCCTTGCCGAACTCGGAATCGACCTTGCGCATGGCGCGGCGGAAATCCAGCGCTTCCATGATCGACTCTTCAACCAGCGCGGTGCCGCCCGGCGCCTCCATCATTGCCGCAGCCACGTCGCAGGACGCGATGATCGCGTATTGCGGCGAGGTCGAGGTATGCATCAGATAGGCTTCGTTGAAAGTGTCGTAATCGAGTTTGCGCGTCTCGCTGTCCTGCACCAGGATCTGCGAGGCCTGCGACAGGCCGGCGAGCAGCTTATGCGTCGATTGCGTCGAAAAAACCACCGACTCCTTGGAGCGCGGCCGGCCCTGACCGATGGCGTGCATGCCGTGATAGAACTTGTGGAAAGTCGCGTGCGGCAGCCAAGCCTCGTCAAAATGCAGCGTGTCGATCTTGCCGTCGAGCATTTCCTTGATGGTGTCGACGTTGTAGAGAATGCCGTCGTATGTACTCTGGGTGATGGTCAGAATACGCGGCTTGGCCTTCGACAGCGATTTTTCGGCGAAGGGATTGGCCTTGATCTTTTTTTCGATGTTCTCCCAGCGGAACTCCTCCAGAGGGATCGGGCCGATGATGCCGAAATGATTGCGCGTCGGCGTCAGGAACACCGGTACCGCACCGGTCATCGTAATCGCGTGCAGGATCGACTTGTGGCAGTTGCGGTCGACGATCACCACGTCGCCGGGCGCTACCGTTGAATGCCAGACCATCTTGTTCGAGGTCGAGGTGCCATTGGTGACGAAGAACAGATGATCGCAATTGAAAATCCGCGCTGCATTGCGCTCTGAAGCCGCCACAGGACCCGAGTGGTCGAGCAGCTGGCCAAGCTCATCCACCGCGTTGCAGACGTCGGCCCGTAGCAGATTCTCGCCAAAAAACTGGTGAAACATCTGGCCAACCGGGCTTTTCAGGAAGGCCACGCCGCCGGAGTGACCCGGGCAGTGCCAGGAGTAGGAGCCGTCCTGCGCGTAATGGGTCAGCGCACGGAAAAACGGCGGCGCCAGGCTGTCGAGATAGGCTTTTGATTCACGCACGATGTAACGCGCAACAAATTCCGGCGTGTCCTCGAACATGTGGATGAAACCGTGCAGTTCGCGCAGCACGTCGTTGGGGATGTGGCGCGAGGTCTGGGTCTCGCCGTAAAGGAAAATTGGAATGTCGGCGTTGCGGAAACGGATCGCCTTGACAAAGGTGCGCAACTCGCCGATGGTCGACTCAAGCTCCTGCGCCGAAAAATCGTCGTCATCCACTGAGAGGATAAACCCCGAAGCGCGCGACTGCTGCTGTGCAAACGATGACAGATCGCCATAGCTGGTGACGCCCAGCACTTCGGTGCCCTCTTCCTCCAGCGCCTTGGCCAGCGCGCGGATGCCGAGGCCGCTCGTATTCTCCGAACGGAAGTCTTCGTCGATGATAATGACCGGAAAACGGAAGCGCATGATGCCTCTTCTGGAGTAGGTGAGTGTCGGAAAACTACTGAAGGATGAACTGGCGGCGGGGCGCTGGCAGCGCACACGCGATGCGGCACCGCGCCGTCACTGGCGGCTGCGCGCCGGAACGGCGCAGGGGGCGGTAATCGCGGAATTCAGCACGTCGCTATCTTAGCGCCGAATCCCGCGGCTTCGAAAGGGTTTCCCCGCCCGGACTATGTGTTTTTTACAACGATTTTCGGGAAGGCCGCCGAGTGATCCTGCTGCTTCTCGGCAATCTTCACTGCCACGCGGCGGGCAATCTGGCGGTAGATCTCGGACACGCGACCGTCCGGATCGCTGACCACGGTCGGTTTGCCGGAATCGGCATGCTGCCGGATATTGATATCCAGCGGCAGGGAGCCAAGCATCTCGACGTTGTAATCCGTACCCATGCGGTTGCCGCCGCCCTCGCCGAAAATATGCTCTTCATGGCCGCACTTCGAGCAGATGTGCAGCGACATGTTCTCGACGATGCCGAGAATGGGAATACCCACCTTCTCGAACATCTTCAGGCCCTTGCGGGCGTCGATCAGTGCGATGTCCTGCGGCGTGGTGACAATCACCGCGCCGGTGACCGGCACGCGCTGCGCCAGCGTCAACTGGATGTCGCCGGTGCCCGGCGGCAGATCGACAACAAGGTAATCGACGTCGTGCCATTTGGTTTCATTGAGCAGCTGTTCCAGCGCCTGGGTCACCATCGGGCCGCGCCACACCATCGGCGTTTCAGTGTCGATCAGGAAACCAATCGACATCGCCTGCAGGCCGTGGCCTTCCATCGGCTCCAGCGACTTGCCGTCCTTCGATTCCGGCCGGCCGGAAATGCCCAGCATCATCGGCTGCGAAGGCCCGTAGATGTCGGCATCCAGTACACCGACCGTCGCGCCTTCGGCGGCCAGCGCCAGCGCCAGATTCACAGCGGTCGTGCTCTTGCCGACGCCGCCCTTGCCCGAGGCCACGGCGATGATGTTCTTGATGCCGGGGATCAGCTTGACGCCTCGCTGCACCGCATGGGAAACAATCTTGATCGTGACATTGACCGTCACGGTGCCAACACCGGGCAACGATTTCAGCTTGGCGGTGATTTCCTTGCGGATCGGCTCGACCTGGCTTTTCGCCGGATAACCCAGCAGGACATCGACAGATATGTTATTGCCGTCGACTTTAATGTTCTTCGCCGACTTGCCGGTGATGTAGTCGGTTTTGGTGTTGGGATCGACGAGCTGCTTCAGCGCGCTCTGAACGTCCTGTTCGGTGATGGCCATGATTAGGGTTCCATTCGGATTGCTTTGGTGAGGCGCGATTGTATCGGCATCCCCCTGCCCGACCAACCACAACCCCATGTCGGAAAGGGTTTTTTAGTCCACGATAGCCGTTTACACTGAACCGTGACGAAAACCACGGCTAAGCGCCGATAGTTTGTTGTTATAATTCAATCCTTTAGCCTCATTCAGCCGTTCTTTCACCGACCTTCATCCGACTGCACCCATGCCTCAACGCCGCATCCTCGTCACCTCCGCACTGCCCTATGCCAATGGCGCGATTCATCTGGGCCACCTGGTCGAGTACATCCAGACCGATATCTGGGTTCGTTTTCAGCGCATGCAGGTGAATGACGACGGGTCCCCCGTGGAAGTCCACTACGTCGGCGCCGACGACACCCACGGCACGCCGGTGATGTTGCGTGCGGAATCCGAAGGCCTCACGCCGGAGCAGTTGATCGACCGCGTGTGGAAAGAGCACGACCGTGACTTCAAGAATTTCTCCGTCGGTTTTGACAATTACTACTCGACACATTCCCCGGAAAACCGCGCGCTGTGCGAAGAGATCTACGGCAAGCTCGAACAGGGCGGCCTGATCACCAAACGCCCGGTCGAACAGTTCTATGACCCGGTCAAGGCGATGTTCCTGCCGGACCGCTTCATCAAGGGCCAGTGCCCGAAATGCGGCGCCAAGGACCAATACGGCGATTCCTGCGAAGTCTGCGGCGCCACCTACAGCCCGACTGAACTGAAAAATCCCTATTCAACGGTGTCCGGTGCGGAACCGGTGCGCAAGTCTTCCGGGCACCACTTTTTCAAGCTGTCTGATCCGCGCTGCGAGGGTTTCCTGCGTCGTTATACCCAGGGCGACAACCATCTGCAGCCCGAAGCCGCCAACAAGATGAAGGAATGGCTCGGTGAAGCCGGCGAGGGCAAGCTGTCCGACTGGGACATCTCGCGCGACGCGCCCTATTTCGGTTTCCCGATTCCGGGCACCGACGAAAAAAAATTCTTTTATGTCTGGCTGGATGCACCGGTCGGCTACTTCGCCAGCTTCACCAACCATGTGCGAAGCAAGAAACTCGGCGACAAACTCCTTCAGGACTTCCTGCGTCCCGGCGGCAATACCGAGATGGTGCATTTCATCGGCAAGGACATCCTCTACTTCCACGCGCTGTTCTGGCCGGCGATGCTCGAACACGCCGGCTTCCGCACGCCAACCCGCGTCTATGCCCACGGCTTCCTGACGGTCAACGGCGAAAAGATGTCGAAGTCGCGCGGCACGTTTATTACGGCAAACAGCTACATAGAGCAGGGTTTGAATCCGGAATGGCTGCGCTACTACTACGCCGCCAAGCTGGGGCCGACGATGGAAGACATCGACCTAAATCTCGATGACTTTGTGGCACGCGTGAACAGCGATCTTATTGGCAAGTATGTAAACATCGCGAGTCGCTGCGCCGGGTTCATAGAGAAAAAATTCGGCGGGAAAGTTCAGGATCCAGAAAATTGGAAGGACGACGCGATTCTTCTAAATATCAGAAGCGAGGGTTCAGAAATCGCCGCATTGTATGACCACCGGGAATTCGGAAAAGCGCTTCGCAAGATTATGGAAATTGCAGACCGCATCAATAAGCTGGTGGATTCAGACAAGCCTTGGGAATTAGCGCGGCAGCAGGGGAAAGAAATTGCGCTTCATAGCATTTGCACGCGCGCTTTAGAAGCCTTCCGGTTGTTGACCCTCTATCTCAAACCTGTCCTGCCTTTGGTCGCCGCCAACGTAGAACACCTCCTCGATATCGCCCCCCTGAAATGGAGCGACATTGAGAACCCTCTTTCCAGCAAAAACAACATTGGCACCTATAAACACCTGATGACGCGCGTCGACGCCAAACAAATCGCCGCGCTGACCGAAGCCAACCAGGAAAGTCTCAAACTCGGAGCACCCGCCGCCAAGCCGGCGGCCGCAAAAACAACGGGGAAAGCCGTGGAAACCGCAACCGCCCAAGCAGACCACATCTCGATCGATGATTTTTCAAAGATCGATCTGCGCGTCGCACGCATTGCCAACGCCGAACACGTCGAAGGCGCCGACAAGCTGCTGAAGCTGACACTCGACGTCGGCGAGCTCGGGACCAAACAGGTCTTCGCCGGCATCAAGTCGGCCTATGACCCGGCGACGCTTGTCGGCCGTCTGACAGTGATGGTCGCCAACCTGGCGCCGCGCAAGATGAAATTCGGCATGTCCGAAGGCATGGTGCTTGCCGCCAGCGGCGACGCCCCCGGCCTGTTCATCCTGTCTCCCGATTCCGGCGCCCAGCCGGGCATGCGCGTCAAATAACCGGTCCGGACCTGCCCCTCGCACATCATGAGCAGCGGCAACCGCAACTTCATCTGCACTGTCGTCTTCATCGACATCGTCGGATTTTCGAAGAAGGCGGTCGCCGATCAGCTGCGCATCAAGCAGCAGCTCAACGATGTGCTGGGAGCCGCCTTGCAGCCGGTGCCGCCGAAAGACCGCATCATCCTCGATACCGGCGACGGCGCTGCGGTGAGTTTCCTCGGCGACCCTGAGGACGGCCTGTTCCTCGGCCTCGCGCTGCGCGACGCCCTGGCCGCCGACGGGAATACACTGCAACTGCGCACCGGCATCAACCTCGGCCCGGTCCGCCTGGTCAAGGACATCAACAACCAGCCGAACATCATCGGCGACGGCATCAATGTCGCGCAGCGGGTCATGGACTTCGCGGCACCGAACCAGGTGCTGTCGTCGCGCTCCTATTACGAAGTGATCTCCGCCCTGTCCGCTGAGCATGCGAAGCTGTTTACCTTCGAAGGTTCACGCACCGACAAGCATGTGCGGGAACACGAAATCTACGCACTCGGCAATGCGCCGGCACCGCAGCGCGCACCGCGCAAAAAAAAGGCACACGCAGCCGCTTTTGAAAAACTCGGAAACACCGCATCAACCGCACGCAGCGGGCTGATGCGCAGGCCCTGGCTGACCACCGCACTGACGGTGATCCTGATCCTCTCAACGGCGGTGCTGATCCGCACGTCGGTCCGCAACCCCGCGAAAGTGGACGCACCGCCTGCGGCAATCGAGGAAGCAGCGCCGCTGCGCGTGGCACCCGATTCAAGGCCGGCGCCGGCAGCCGAGGTCAAATCCCCCGCGCCCGCCGCCAGGACGGACACCAAGCCGGACGCCACCCCCAAGGCGAAAGCAGCGAAAAAAACGGAACCAGCCGCTGCCGCGCGCGAACCTTCAGACCCCGCCAACACCGGTCACGTCAGACTGAATGTGCTGCCCTGGGGAGAGGTCTACGTGAATGACCGCAAATACGGCGTGGCGCCGCCGCTGCGCGACATTGCATTAAAGCCCGGCGCCTATCGCATCGAGGTCCGCAACCCCGGATTCGCCTCGTATGTGCAATTCATTGATCTTGATGCCGGTGAAGAGATTAAAATCGTGCACCGGTTCCGTTGAGGCTTCCTGATCAGGCTCTGTACATGCGCACTTATGCCTTATTGCTGATGTTGATCGCACTGCCCTTTCTCGCAGGCTGTCAGGCCGTGCAAAAAGGCGTGAAGGACATCACCGATTCGCTGGACTTCGAGAAAGCTCGCGCCAAGTCCAATGAAGAGACCACGCTGCCGACGCCCGAAGCCCAGCTCAAAACCGGCATTGCGTATTACGAGAGTGGCAACTACGGCCAGGCGCAACGCGCGCTGCAGGGCAGCCTGAACAGCGGCCTAGCTTCGCGCACCGACCAGGCCCGCGCCTACAAATATCTCGCCTTCATTTATTGCGTGACCGAACGCATCCCGCAATGCCGCCAGGAATTCAGCAATGCCATCGCCGCAGACCCGAAATTCACACTGTCGGCCGCCGAAGCGGGACACCCGACCTGGGGACCGGTGTTTCGCATTGTCCGGGGACGCTGACCCGAACCCAGCCTGATGACCCAGCCCGCCCAGCTTGGCCGCTATGACGTCGTTGCCGAAATCGGCCGCGGCGCGATGGGTGTGGTGTACCGCGCCGTTGACCCGATGCTGGAACGCACGGTGGCGATCAAGACCATCAACATGGCGCTTGATCCCGGCGAAATGGAACATTACGAAAAGCGCTTCACCATTGAAGCGCGCGCGGCCGGAGGCCTGAACCACCCCAACATCGTCATCATCTACGACATCGGCCGCAGCGGCGACCTTGCCTATATGGCAATGGAATTTCTTGAAGGGCGCGAACTCAAGGAACTGATCGCCTCGCGGGAGCTGTCCGCCGATCGCGCGCTCGACATCGCCGCACAAGTCGCCGACGGCCTCGCATACGCCCACGCCCACGAGGTGGTGCACCGCGACGTCAAACCGGCGAACATCATGATCCTCAAGGACGGCCGGGTGAAAATCACCGACTTCGGCATCGCGCGCATGCGCACCGCCGATGTGCGCACGCAAACCGGTTTCGTACTCGGTTCGCCGCGCTACCTGTCGCCGGAACAGGTGCTGGGCAAACGTTGTGATGCGCGTGCCGATACTTTCTCGCTGGGCGTGATCCTCTACGAAATGGTCACCGGGCAGGCGCCTTTCAACGGCATCGACGTCAATTCACTGATGTTCCAGATCGTCAATTTCACCCCGCCACCGCCAAGCAGCGTCAATCCGTCGCTGCCGGCTATGCTCGACCTGATCATTGCCAAGGCGCTGGCCAAAAACGCCGTAGACCGCTACGCCGACATTGCCGAATTCGCCGCCGACCTGCGCGCCTGCCGCCAGCAGGGCGCTACAGCAACACCGCCGGCCGTGTCCGCAGCAGCAGCGCCGCCGCGGATGCTCCACGACCCGACCGACTTGTTTGCCGACATGCCGCCCTCATCGCGTGCCGGTGACCACACTATGCCCGATGGCGGCGTCACTGATACGCTGCCCGCGCGCGGACTGGCGAAAGGTTTTGATTCGATGGCAGCAACAATGCGCCTCGCGGTCCAGACCGGTGCAGCCACCGATCCGGATACTCTGGCAGCCACCTTCTGCGTCACCCGTCACGACATTGACGCCATGGTCATCGCCTCAGATACCCTGTCACCGCAAGAACCGCCGGAACGGCCGCAGCTGCCCCCCGGCTGGTCGCCTTGGGACCGGCAAATATTTCTCGTTTCCGTTGCGGCTGCAACCGTGATCGGTGCACTGATCGTTATCCTTTGAAGGAATTCTGATGCGTATCACCGCTGTCGAAGCCATCGCCATCGACATACCGCTGAGCAAAAATTTCGGCGGCTCCACTTACAGCGTGCTCAAGCGCTCAACCGTAATCACCCGGCTACATACCGATGAAGGGCTGGTCAGCGAGGTCTACAACGGTGACAACCGCGCCCACGGTCCGCTGATCGCCGCGATGGTGCAAAACGAGCTGTTCAATGCCGTCAAAGGTCTGTCGATCTTCGAGCGTGAGCTCGCCTGGCAGCGCATGTTTGCGCTGACACACGCCGCCGGCGACAAAAAGCTGCTGCTGGAAGCCATCGCCTGCATGGACTGCGCGATTTGGGATCTCACCGGCAAAGCGCTGGGCAAACCGGTGCGCGAACTGCTCGGCGGCTACACCGACCGCCTGCCGATCATTTCCATCGGTGGTTATTACATGCCGGGCAAAACGCTCGCCGACATCGGTCACGAAGTCGAGTCCTACCGCGACTTCGGCATGGCCGGCTGCAAATTCAAAGTCGGCGGACTGTCGCCGGAGGAGGATGCAAAACGCGTCGCTACTGCGCGCAAGGCGGTCGGCGATGATTTCATTCTCTGCGTCGACGCCAACCGCGGCTGGGTCGCTGAAGACGCGATCCGCTTCGCGCGGCTGGTCGAACCGTACAATATCCGCTGGTTCGAAGAACCCTGCCACTGGTACGACGATGCCGCACAGATGGCGCGCGTGCGCCAGGCGATCCCGATGCCGGTCGCCGCAGGACAGAGTGAAATCACCAGCCACGCGATCCGCCGGCTGATCGACGCGCGCGCCATTGATTTGGTCAACTACGACGCCTCCGAGGGCGGCGGTGTCACCGACTGGTTGCGCGCCGCCGGCATGGCCGCAGCCTCGGGCCTGTCGATGGCCCACCACGAGGAAGCGCAGATCGCCAGCCACATGCTGGCCGCCGTTCCGCATGGCACCTACGCCGAATGTTTTGCCGATCCGCAGCGCGATCCGGTGTGGCAGCAGATGTGGGTGAACCGCCCGACAATCAAGAATGGAGTGATGATGGTCGCTACAGACCCTGGTTTCGGCATTGCGCTGGATCAGGACATGGTGCGCCGGTTCCGCAGCAACTGAACCAGGGCACAAACATTTTCTAGGAAGTACGATGATCCATCTGCCCGCGTTCCGTCCGCGTTGGCTCGAAATGTATGGCGAGTACACCGCCGCCCGCCTGCGCACCGACATCCTCTCCGGCATCACCGTGGGCATTCTTGCCCTGCCGCTGGCGATCGCTTTTGCGATTGCTTCGGGCATGACCCCGGAATCCGGCATCTACACCGCAATCATCGCCGGCCTCATCATTTCCGCAATCGGCGGTTCACGGGTACAGATAGGCGGACCGACGGGTGCCTTTATCGTCATTGTCTACGGCATCGTGGTCAATTATGGCGTCACCAACCTGCTGATCTGCACGATGATGGCCGGCGTGATGCTGCTCGCGATGGGTCTGCTGCGCATGGGCGCCTGGATCCGTTTCATTCCGGTCTCGGTGATCAGCGGCTTTACCAAGGGCATCGCGGTGCTGATCTTGCTCTCGCAGTTCAAGGACTTCCTCGGGCTGACCACCGAAAAACTGCCGGCAGAATTTTTCGCCCAGATCCGGGTGTTATGGCAAGCGCTGCACACCATCAACTGGACGACCGTCGGCCTGAGTCTGGCCTGCCTGGTCCTGATCCTCACCTGGCCGAAAAACTGGGCGAGGGCCACCTGCTGCCGCATCGCGCCTCCGGCATCGTGCGTGCACGTGAAATCGTTGCGGGTTGAAAAATGTCGGTGAATGAGTACGTTTCCAGGCATCTGATAGTACGCGGCCGGGTACAGGGCGTGGGCTACCGCAACTACATCGCATATAAAGCCGGCGTGTTGCACATCAAAGGCTGGGTGCGTAACCGTATCGACGGCAGTGTCGAAGCCGTTGTAAACGGCAGCCCTGAAGCGGTTGCCGAAATCATCGAATGTGCAAAGCGCGGACCACGCGCCGCCGAGGTCACTGCCGTTGACGTCAGTCCCGCCGAAGGACGGCACGAAGAGTTTATCGTGCGCCCCACGGGATAATCATTTAAAATCAGAAAGTTAAATTACTTCGCAGGGGCGGGCGTACCGCGATGGATGGCCGCTGCACGGGCCGCCAGCTTTTCCGCCTCGGCTTTGCGGCCCAGCGCATCCAGCACCTGCGCCAGATTGTTCAGCGTGTGCGCGACACTGGGATTATTGGAACCCAGCGTTTTTTCCTTCATCGCCAGCGCGCGCCGCAGCACCGGCTCCGCATCGGCGTAACGCTCCTGGGCCTGCAGCACCGCGCCGAGATTGTTCAGGCTCGCCGCGGTTTTCGGATCATCACCGTAGGTTTTTTCGAAAATCGACAGCACACGGCGATGCAGTTTTTCCGCTTCGGCATATTTTTTCTGCGCCTGAACGACATCAGCCAGATTGTTGAGCAGGATGCCGACCGAGGCCGCACGGGGTCCGAGCACTTTTTCGCGCATCGCCAGAGCGCGGCGCAATTCTTTTTCCGATTCGGGATAAAGCTGCGCAAAACGCAAAACCAGACCCAGTGTCGCGATGCTCTGATCGACTGCACGGCTGTTGCGGCCGAAGCTTCGCTCGGCTTCGGCAATGGCTTCACGTGCAAAAAGCTCGGCCTGCTCAACATTGCCGCGCTGCAGATGCAGGCTGGCCTGATCGAACAGCAGTTTCCATTCGGCCTCGCCTGCGGCTGCCGGGGTCGTCCACAGCAGGGCCAGCAGAGCAAAAACGCGAAACCAGTTATTCAGCTGCGCCCTGCTCGACATTGCTGCCATAAACGACTTTGACGTTTTCCGGATGCAGCCAGTCGGACAGCGAACGGATCAGGTCTTCATTGATATTGACCTGCCAGGCCGGGCCCAGCTTGACCTCGCAGCGCGCGCCGTTGCTGGAATACTCCACGGCCACCGGACAGGAACCCTGGCGATGCGGCGCCAGCAGCTCTTTCAGCTTGTTACCAGAAGACTGGCCGTTGCAGATCAACAGGATGCCGCGGGCATAACGGTTGCGCGCCTCATTGAGATCCAGAACATTCAGCGCTTCCAGCCGCAGCGAATTGTCGGCGCCGTTGCCGTTGTCGGATTCCGATTCGGCGCTGCGGTAACGCTGGCGGCCACGGATTTCCATGACCAGAAGCTCATCCTCGCGCAGCTTGTGGCGGAACCGGTCGAAGGCTTCACGGAACACCACGATCTCGTGTTTGCCGGTGTCGTCTGCCAGCAGCACGATGCCCATGCGACCACTGGCGGTGTTCTGTACCCGTACCGATAGCACCACGCCGGCCACCGTCACCGAACGTCCGGCAATATCACTGGCGGTCTGCAATTCGCCCAGCTTGCGGCTGACCATGCGCCGCACTTCTTCACGATAGACATTGAACAGATGATCGCTGTGGTAGAAACCCAGCGCCATTTTCTCGTTCTGCAGCAGTTCTTTTTTGCCCCAGCGCGGCACATTCGCCGGCGCTACCACGCGCGGCGCATCGACGGCATCGCCGAACAGGCTGTTCTGCGAAGCAGAGCGCATGGCCTGCTCTGCAGATTCCAGCGCCAGACCGACGCAGGCCATCAGTTCGGCGCGGTTGTCATTAACGCTGTCAAAAGCACCGGCACGCACCAGGGATTCGACCACGCGGCGGTTGACCAGGCGCTTGTCAACGCGATGACAGAAATCGAACAGGTCCTTGAACGGGCCGCTGGCCTCGCGCACCTCGACAATGTGGTTGATCGCACCTTCACCGGTGCCCTTGATGCCGCCAAGCCCGTAACGGATGCGTTTGGTATCCACCGGCGCAAAACGGTAGCCGCCGGCGTTGACGTCCGGCGCCAAAACCTGAAGACCGTTTTCACGCGAGTCGTCGACCAGCTGCTGCACCTTGTCGGTATCGTTCATCACTGCCGACATGTTGGCCGCCATGAACGCGGCGGTATGGTGCGCCTTCATGTAGGCGGTGTGATAGGCCACCAGCGCGTACGCCGCGGCATGCGACTTGTTGAAACCGTAACCGGCAAACTTTTCCATCAGGTCGAACAGTTCGTCGGCCTTGGTCTGCGACAGTCCGTTTTTAGCCGCACCTTCGCGGAACAGGCCGCGGTGCTCAGCCATTTCTTCGGGCTTTTTCTTGCCCATCGCACGGCGCAGCAGATCGGCGCCGCCGAGGCTGTAACCACCGATGATCTGCGCCATCTGCATCACCTGCTCTTGGTACACCATGATGGCATAGGTCTCGGAGAGAATGCTTTCGACGCGGGGGTCGGGATAGTTGAAACGCTTGCCGTGTTTGCGCGCGCAGAATTCCGGAATCAGCTCCATCGGACCCGGCCGGTACAGCGCAACCAGCGCAATAATGTCGCCGAAGCGGTCAGGCTTGGCGCTTTTCAGCATGTCGCGCATGCCGCGCGATTCAAACTGGAACACGGCCGAGGTATTGGCCTGCTGGAAAATCGCGTAAGAGGCCTTGTCGTCCAGCGGCAGTTTTTCGAGCTGCAGCGTCGAGGACGGATCCAGCTGGCGGATGTAACGCAGCGTCCAGTCGAGAATGGTCAGCGTGGTCAGACCGAGAAAATCGAACTTGACCAGACCGATGGCTTCGACGTCGTCCTTGTCGAACTGGCTCACTGCGGAGTTCGAAGCGTCGGCGACATACAGCGGACAGAAATCGGTGAGTTTTCCCGGCGCGATCAGCACACCGCCGGCATGCATGCCGACGTTACGGGTCATGCCTTCGAGCGTACCCGCCAGTTCCAGCAGCTCGGCGACTTCCTCTTCGTTTTTCTCGCGCTCGGCCAGCTGCGGCTCCATCTTGCGCGCCTCTTCCAGCGTGATCAGCTTGCCGGGCTGGAAGGGAATCAGCTTCGCCAGCTGGTCGCAGAAGTTGTAACCGAGGTCGAGCACGCGGCCGACGTCGCGCACCACCGCCTTCGCCGCCATGGTACCGAAAGTGGCAATCTGCGACACCGAGTCGGCGCCGTAACGCTGCTTCACATAATCGATGACGCGGTCACGGCCGTCCTGGCAGAAGTCGATATCGAAGTCGGGCATCGATACGCGTTCCGGATTGAGGAAGCGTTCGAACAGCAGGTTGTAGCGCAGCGGATCGAGATCGGTAATGCCCAGACTGTACGCCACCAGCGAGCCGGCGCCCGAACCACGGCCTGGGCCGACCGGCACGCCGTTGTTCTTGGCCCAGTTGATGAAGTCGGCAACGATCAGGAAGTAGCCGGGGAAACCCATCTGCACGATGGTTTTGGTTTCGAATTCCAGCCGTTCGCGATACACAGGCTCCTGCTTTTCGCGCTCCGCGGCATCCGGATACAGTTCAGCGAGACGCGTCGACAACCCGTCACCGGCGCAGGTGCGCAGGTGCTGCTCCAGGCTGACACCTTCAGGCGTCGGAAAATGCGGCAACCTGCTCTTGCCCAGTGTCAGGCCCAGCGTGCAACGCCTGGCGATCTCCACCGAGTTCTCCAGCACTTCCGGTACATCGGCGAACAGCGCCGTCATCTCGGCCTGGGTCTTGAAATACTGTTCGGTGCTGAATTTCCGCGGACGGCGCTGATCGGACAGGATGTAACCCTCGGAGATGCACACCCTCGCCTCGTGGGCGCGGTATTCGTCAGGCTTGAGGAACTGCACCGGGTGGGTGGCCACCGCGGGCAGACCCAGCTCGCCAGCCAATTTCAGTGCGCGGCCGACATGCAATTCCACCGGCACCGAAGCCGCGCCGGCAGTCATCGCCTGCGGCCCCAGCCGCTGCACTTCCAGATAAAAACGTCCGGGGAAAAGCTGCGCCCAGTCCTGCGCGAGACGGCGCGCATTGTCCTCCTGTCCGGCAATCAGCGCCTGGCCGACGTCGCCCTGGTGTGCACCCGACAGTGCAATCAGGCCGCCGGTACCGATGTCCTCAAACCATGACTTCATCACTTCGGCACGGCCGCGATACTGGTTGCTGCGATACGCCCGGGTCAGCAATTCACAAAGGCGCAGATAACCCTCGTGGTTCTGCGCCAGCAGCAGCAGGCGGAAAGAATTATCTCGGTCGGTCTCGTTGCTGAGCAGCAGGTCGCAACCGATGATCGGCTTGACGCCGTTGCCGCGCGCCTCCTTGTAGAACTTGACCATGCCGAAGACGTTGCCGAGGTCGGTCAGCGCCAGCGCCGGCATGCCGTCGGCCTTGGCCGCAGCCACCGCATCGTCGATACGCACGATGCCATCAACGATGGAGAACTCGCTGTGCAGGCGGAGGTGGACGAACGACGGTTGCATAACGCGCTATTTTACGGTGTGGCGGCGCCGGGATTAATGCATGCGCGCAGGAATGTTTTAGGCCAATAAAATCCGCCACATAGCCAAGGCTGCTGCCCATAACGTACGCAGCAACCGGCGCTGCGCCGCGCAAATGCCGCATAATGCCGCGCATTCTACCGAGACCTGCATCCCTTACCGTCACCCGATGAAGCCCGCTCACACGACTTTTCACCAATTCAACGGCCTGCGTCACCATGTTCGCAGCTGGGGGCCGGCATCGGCGCCGCCGCTGTTCCTGCTGCACGGCTGGATGGATGCTTCGGCGTCATTCCAGTTCGTCGTCGATGAGCTGAAACGCGACTGGCATGTCATCGCACCCGACTGGCGCGGCTGCGGCCACTCCGGATGGTCAATCAACGGTTACTGGTTTCCCGACTATTACGCCGATCTCGATACCCTGCTGGCCATCTACTCGCCGGACGCACCGGCGCGGCTGGTCGGCCACAGCATGGGCGGCGTGATCGCCTGCACCTATGCCGGCATCCGTCCGCAACGGGTGGCACAGGTGATGTCGCTGGAAGGCTTCGGCCTGGCCCGCACCAGCCCGGGCGACGCACCCGCGCGTTACCGCCGCTGGCTCGATGAGATGACCGAGGAACCGCGCTTCCGCATCTACGGCTCCTACGATGCGCTGGCGGCGCGTCTGCAAAGCGACAATCCGCGGCTTACGCTGGAGAAAGCGCAGTTCATCGCCCGCGCCTGGGCCCACGAAACCGCCAGCGACAAGATTGAACTGCTGCATGACCCGCGCCACAAGCGCGCGAATCCGGTGCTGTTCAGGATTGATGAACTGATCGCCTGCTGGCGGGAATGTGCAGCGCCAGTGCAATGGGTATTCGCAAGGGATTCAAAAGGCACCGGTTATCTGAAAGACACGCCGGAACAGCTCGCCGAACGCAAAAACGCGTTTCGTGACTATCGCGAAAGCTGGATTGAAGAGGCCGGGCACATGATGCACCACGACCAGCCTGCGGCGGTCGCGCGCCTGATTGAAGCGTTTATCGACTGAAGCGGGAGCAAGGCTTCAGTCAATCCGGGACGCAGGAGCGCCCCGGATGATGCAAGATCAGTCCTGCAGGATGTGTGGATAGGCAAATCCGGCCGTCAGCAGAAACACAAACACCTTGCCGACAAACTTGATTTTTTCCGATCCGTTCATCTCACCGAACTTCTTGCCGCCGGGCGCCGCACTCCCTTGCGCAGCCTTGTTTTCTTCAGACATGGAAAACTCCTGTGATTAATGGGTTAAACAGGGTTGAAACAAGTTATTGAACAGATCCATCGCGTAATGCCAGCCCCGACAATCGCCGGAGCCGCGGGAGCAAGCCGCCCGTGCCAGAACGATTGCTGACTACTATGCAGTCCTAGAAGTGCAGTTTTTGTGAAGCTTGCGTCATATTCGTTGGCCTGCAACACTGACGTTCCCCATTTAGCCCCTCAAATTATCCCGAGTATGCCGACTCCCCTACCTTCCCCGCTGCTGGGCGTTCTCGGCGGCATGGGCCCTCTTGCCACAGCAGACTTTCTGGCCAAACTGGTTGCCGAAACACCAGCCAGCTGCGATCAGGACCACATCCCCTATATTGCCTATGGCGTGCCGCAGATCCCGGACCGGCCGCCGGCGATCATCGGCAACGGCGAATCACCGTTGCCATACATGCTTCGCGGAATCGCCACGCTGAAACAGGCCGGCGCGCAGGCTGTGGCCATCGCCTGCAACACGGCGCATTACTGGCATGATGATCTGCTGCGGGAGGGCAGACTGCCCATCCTGCATATCGCCGATGCAGTCTGCGATCTGCTGGCGGAACGCGGCATCGGCAGCGGCAAAATCGGTTTGATCGGTACGGAAGGCACCATCAAGGCCGGCTTTTTCCAACAACGCTTTGCAGCACGCGGACTCGACTATCTGATCAGCAACCGCGCCGATCAGGACGATCTGGTAATGCCGGCCATCGCCTGCGTCAAAGCCAACGACCTGCAACGTGCGCATCACCTGGCCATTCAGGCGGTTGAAAACCTGCTCGACGCCGGTGCCTGCGCCGTCGTGCTGGCCTGCACCGAAACACCGGTAGCTGTTGAATTTGCACCACATCCGGCAGCCATGCACTGTATTGATGCAACCCGCGCACTGGCACAGGCCTGCGTCGCCTGGCATCGCACAGCGACACAGGCACGCTAACCAATTGTAAATGATCAGTTCTTTAACAGTCCTTCGTGCCGGGCTGCTGGACAAAACAGCAGGTCTCCCTTAAATTGCCCTTTGCAAGAATTCTTCGCCGTGAAACCAAACCAACCCCGACTCTCTCAACTGCTACAGAACTGCCATAGGAGATTTCCATGCTTCGCATTCCTCATCTGGTGGCCGCCATTGCCGCTGCAAGCCTGTTCACAGCGCCGGTACAGGCACAGGAACTGACTGGCACGCTGAAAAAAATCAAGGACACGGGCGTCATCAAGGTCGGTCATCGCGACTCCTCGGTGCCGTTTTCCTACCTCGATGACAAGCAGCAGCCGATCGGCTACGGCGTCGATATCTGCATGAAAATCGTCGACAAGGTCAAAGCCGAACTGAAAATGCCGAATCTGAAGGTCGAGTTCGTGCCGGTCACTTCGCAGACGCGGATTCCGATCTTGATGGGCGGCAACATCGACCTCGAATGTGGCTCGACCACCAACTCGGTCGAGAGGCAGAAGCAGGTGGACTTCGCTCCGACCTATTTCGTCACCGGCACCAAGATCATCGTCAAGAAGAATTCCGACATCAAGGGTTACGACGACCTCAAAGGCAAGACCGTGGTCTTCACCCAGGGCACAACCAACGAGCGTGCGATGAAAGCCTACAACGACGAGAAGAAACTCGGCATCAACTTCATCCCGTCCAAGGACCATGCCGAATCCTTCCTCGCCGTGCAGACCGACCGCGCCGTGGCCTTTCCGATGGACGATATCCTGCTCTACGGCCTGAAAGCAGGCGCCAAGAACCCGGATGATTTCGTCGTCATCGGCGAGTTTCTCTCCGACGACCCCTATGCGATCATGTTGCGTCGAGATGACCCCGCATTCAAAAAACTGGTTGATGATACCGTGACCGGGATCTACAAGAGCGGCGAAATTAACAAGATCTACACCAAGTGGTTCGAGTCGAAAATCCCGCCCAAGGGCATCAACCTGTACTTCCCGATGTCGGATGGACTCAAGGCCGCGATCAAGAACCCGAACAACACCGGTGTCGGCGCCTGCGGCAAGATGAAGTGCTGATGGCGTACGGCTGCTGAACCCAACCGGAGAGCCCCGCTCTCCGGTTTTTTTATTCTGCATTCACCGTTAGACTGCCTCCATGGATTTCGGCTTTCTCTCACAGCCGGCTTTTTCCGGCGGTGGCACCTATTTCGACTGGGTGATTACCGGCATCAAATGGACCATGCTGGTATCGCTGTGCGCATGGGTCATTGCCTTCACCGTGGGCTCGGTGCTGGGCGTCATGCGCACGACCAAAGTCGTCTGGCTGAAAGGCCTTGCCACCGTTTACGTTGAGCTGTTCCGCAACATTCCGCTGCTGGTGCACATGTTCATCTGGTACTTCGTCATGCCGGAACTGGTGCCCAAGTCGCTGGGTCTCTGGATGAAACAGGGCATGCCCATGCCCGAGTTCTGGAGCGCTGTTTTTGCATTGGGTTTCTACACCGCATCACGCGTCGCAGAGCAGGTACGTTCGGGGATCGAATCCATTCCCAGAGGACAGACTCATGCCGCGCTGGCCACCGGCCTGACCATGCCTCAGGTCTACCGCTACCTGCTGCTGCCAATGGGCTACCGCATCGTGGTGCCGCCGCTGACCTCCGAATTCCTCACCATCTTCAAGAACTCTTCAGTCGCACTGACCATCGGCGTACTCGAACTGACTGCACAGGCCCGGACCATCTCCGAATATACCTTCCGCACATTCGAGATCTTTACGCTCGCTACCGTCGTCTACGTGGTAATCACACTGGCCGTGGTGGTCATCATGCAGTTTGTCGAAACAAAGATTCGTGTGCCGGGCTACATCGGCACGGGACGCTAAGCCATGTTCAGCGATTTCGACTTCGACGTCATCCAGCGCGCCCTGCCCTATATGGGTCAGGGCATGATGTTTTCGCTGGGCCTCACCGCGCTGGCCATGATCGGCGGCATTGTCCTCGGCACCGTCTTGGCGCTGATGCGCCTCTCCAGCATCAAGGCGATCAGCCTGCCCGCCAGCGGCTACGTCAACCTGCTGCGCTCGACGCCGCTGATCCTGGTGATTTTCTGGTTCTATTTTCTGGTACCGATCGCCATCAAGCACTTCTCGGGCGACAGCTATGCCCAGGGCATCGGCCCCTTCCATTCGGCGCTGATCGCCTTCACGCTGTTTGAGGCCGCGTATTATTGTGAAATCATCCGCGCCGGCATCCAGAGCGTGCCTGCAGGCCAGATCAACGCCGCCTATGCGCTGGGACTCAATTACTGGCAGGCCACCATCCAGGTCGTGCTGCCCCAGGCCTTCCGCAACATGGTGCCGATCCTGCTGACCCAGGGCATCATCCTGTTCCAGGACACTTCCCTGGTATACGTGGTGGGCCTCACCGATTTCATGGGGGCGGCCAGCAAGGTCGCCCAGCGTGACGGACGACTGGTGGAAATGTACCTGTTCGCCGCTCTGGTTTATTTTGTCCTCTGTTTCATCGCGTCGTTAATCGTCAAGCGGCTGCAAATGCGAATCACCCCGCCGCGTTAGGAAGGCAATTTCCCATGGCCATGATCGAATTCAAAAATATCAGCAAGTGGTACGGCAACTTCCAGGTGCTGAAGAACTGCACGACCCAGGTCGAAAAAGGCGAGGTCGTCGTGGTCTGCGGCCCCTCGGGCTCCGGCAAATCAACCCTGATCAAATGCGTCAACGGCCTCGAACCATTCCAGCAGGGTGAAATGATCGTAAACGGCAAGTCCGTGGGCGACAAGTCGACCAACCTGCCGCAACTGCGCGCCAAGATCGGCATGGTGTTCCAGAACTTCGAACTGTTTCCGCACATGAACGTCACCGCGAACCTGAACCTTGCACAGGTCAAGGTTCTCGGCCGCAGCACCGAAGAAGCCACGGAAAAATCCCAGGCCCTTCTCAAGCGCGTCGGCCTAATCGATCATGCACAAAAATTCCCGGGGCAGCTCTCCGGCGGCCAGCAGCAGCGCGTGGCCATTGCCCGCGGCCTCGCGATGGATCCAATCGCCATGCTGTTCGACGAACCCACATCGGCACTGGACCCGGAAATGATCAACGAAGTGCTGGATGTGATGGTCGAATTGGCACAGGAGGGCATGACCATGATGTGCGTCACCCATGAAATGGGTTTCGCGCGCAAAGTTGCCCACCGCGTCATCTTCATGGATCGCGGCGAAATCGTTGAAGATGCACCCAAAACCGAATTCTTCGGCACCCCGCGCTCGGAACGTGCCCAACAGTTCCTATCAAAAATTCTGCATCACTGAAATCCTCGCCAGCGCACTGCACACGCAGGTAGAATGCGCGCTTTTTAAGGGAGACGCGCCACAACGCCGGCGCGCATGAAACCATGGCCGCAAGCACCACGAAGAAAAAATCCGCCGTGAAGTACGATTGCAGCAAATGCCCCGGGTATTGCTGCAGCTACCCGCTGATCGAAGTCGGCAAACGCGACATCGCGCGGCTGGCCAAACACTTTGGCATCACCTATGCCCAGGCCGAGTCACGCTACACGCGTTTTGACCGTTCCGAGAAAGTACGCTCGCTGAAACAGCAGGAAGACAAGCATTTTGGCAAGATCTGCAAAATGTTCGATACCAAAAAGCGCTGCTGTACGGTGTATGAAGCGCGTCCGAGCGTATGTCACTCCTACCCGGACGGCAAGCGCTGCGGTTATTACGAGTTCCTGCAGTTCGAACGCGAACACCAGGACGATCCGAAGTTCGTCGCCACCACCGACAACTGATCCGGATGCTTACGGGTTCCCGGCAACCAGCCGGGTGCCCAGACGGCGCAGAAAGTCTTCGCATTGCGCGATTTGCGCCAGCGTGACGAACTCATCGGGCTTGTGCGCCTCACGGATCGAGCCCGGACCGCAAACGATGGTCGGTACCCCCGCCACCTGAAAATGCGCAGCCTCGGTGCCGAAAGACACCTTGGAGATATCACCGTTGCCTGACAGCTCCTGCGCCAGTGCGGTAATGCCCGCCTCCGGCGCCGTATTCAAAGCCGGCATTTCCGACATTTTCACCAGCGTAAAACCGCTGCGTGGATCAACCGCCTGCATTTCCGGTTCGATCACCGTACGCAGATGCTGCTCGAACTCGTGCAGCAGCGACTGCGGGTCATCGCCCGGCAGGTTGCGGAACTCGAAATCAAACACGCATTCATGCGGCACGATGTTCAGTGCGGTACCACCGTGGATCACGCCGGTGTGCACCGTCGTGTAAGCCACATCAAAACCGCGGTCAAAGGGGCCGCGGTCACGGTGCCGCCGCGCCATCTGCTTCAGGAAGGCCACGGCCTCGGCGGCCGCCTCCACCGCATTGACGCCGAAAGGCGCATAAGCCGAATGTGAGGCCAGCCCGCGCACGGTGCAGCGATAACTCTGCTTGCCCTTGTGCGCAATTACTGAACGCATTTCCGTGGGTTCACCGACGATGCAGGAACGCGGCCTGATGCCTGCCTGCTGCAAATCGCTCAGCAAACCGCGCACGCCCAGACAACCGACTTCCTCGTCATAACTGAAGGCAAGATGCACCGGCGTGCGCAGCCCCTGCCTCGCCACGCCGGGGATCACCGCCAGTACGCAGGCGATGAAACCCTTCATGTCGGAAGAGCCGCGGCCGTAGAGCCGTCCATCGCGCTCAGTCAGCACAAAAGGATCGGTGGCCCAGTCCTGGCCGTCCACCGGCACCACATCGGTATGACCCGACAGCACGATGCCCGGTTCTCCGCGCGGCCCCAGCGTCGCAAACAGATTGGCTTTGCGCCGGTCGCGGTCATAGGTCAGCCGGCAATCGGCATCCAGCGGGCGCAGATATTCCTGCAGGTAGTCGATCAGTTCGAGGTTGGAATCGCGGCTGACGGTCGGGAACGCGATCAGCGTCTTGAGCAGCGCCAGCGTTTCTGCAGAGGCGGCGGCTTGAGGCTTCATCAGAACATCCCTTGTTAAAGAGCCAGCATAGGCAGGCCTCAATACCCTGTCAATGCGGGCGGAAACCTGAGCGGCATGCGGTATCCTCGCACCATGAAACACTACCCGCTTACAAAACACCTGCGACTGCTTTGCGCTGCACTGAGTCTGTTTGCCGCCGGGGCCGGGGCCGGCGCTGCCGAACTGCGCATCGGCCTCTCCGGTGAAGTCACTTCGCTGGATCCGCAATACCTCGCCGCCCAGCCCAATCTGACGGTAGCAAGGCATGTTTTTGAATCGCTGACCGATGTCGATCCGCAAACCCGGCTGATACCCGGTCTCGCCGAACGCTGGCGCGCAATCGACGCGACGACCTGGGAATTCAATCTGCGCCGCGGCGTGAAATTCCATGATGGCTCACCACTGACCGCGGACGATGTGGCGTTCTCGCTGGCACGGCCGCTGTCGATCAAGGGCAGTCCCGGCGGTTTTGCCGCATACGTACGTGCTGTGGCATCGACTACGGTAGTCGATGCAAACACGCTGCGTGTAAAAACCAAATATCCCTACGGTGCGCTGCCCGAAGATCTGAACTCGATCCTGATTGTTTCAAAAAAACACGCGCAAAACGCCGGCCCTGAAGATTTTGATTCGGGCCGCGCACTGGTCGGCACAGGACCTTACAAATTCCTGCGCTATCAACGCGGCGACCGGCTGGAACTGACGCGCAACGAACAGTGGTGGGGCAAGGCACCAGCCTGGGACAAGGTCACGCTGCGCATCCTTCCTGCCGATCCTTCGCGCACCGCGGCCCTGCTCTCCGGTGAACTCGACGTGATTGAACACGTGCCATCCGCGGACATCAAAAACATAAATAAAAACAATAAATTACACGTTACCCAGACAACCTCCTGGCGCACCATCCTGCTACATCTTGATCAATACCGCGCACAGCCACCCGGCGTCAGCGACCTCAACGGCAAACCGCTGTCCGCCAATCCCTTCATGGATCTGCGCGTGCGGCGCGCGATGTCCAAAGCGATCAATCGACAGGCCATCGCTGAGCGTGTGATGGAAGGCCTCGCGCTGCCTGCAGCCAATGTCGTGTCGCCCGGCGTGTTCGGTTACAGCGCGCTGAAAACCGAAGCCCATGATCCGGAAGGCGCCAAACGCCTTCTCACCGAAGCCGGTTATCCCAATGGTTTCCGCGTGACACTCGCCGGACCGAACAACCGTTATATCAACGATGAACAGGTACTGCAGACCGTTGCGCAATTACTGACACGCATCGGCATCCAGACCCGCGTGGAAGCGGCACCGATGTCAGCCTTTCTCGGCCGCGTGCGCAAAGAGGAAATCAGCTTCGCGCTGCTTGGTTGGGGTTCCTTTGCCGCCGATCTGTCGCTGCGTTCACTGGTTGCAACGCCCAATGCCGACAAGGGTTATGGCGCCTGGAACTGGGGCCGTTACAACAATCCGAAAGTCGAAAAACTGATGGAACAGGCGCTAGGCAGCGTGGATCGCAGCAAACGCGAAACCCTGGCGCGCGATGCCAGTGCGATGGCGATGCAGGACCTCGCCTTCATTCCGCTGCATCACCAGGTGGTCAGCTGGGCGATGCGCGCGAATCTGGCCTATGTGCCGCGCACCGATGAGTTCACCTTTGCCCACCATTTCACGCCGCGCTGAGGGCGTGCCTTGCTGACGTACATGCTGCGGCGGCTGGCGTGGAGTGCCGCCACACTGCTGGTGATGTCGCTGCTGGTCTTCGCCGGGGTGTATGCCATCGGCAATCCGGTGGAACTGCTGATCAATCCGCAGGCCGACCAGGCGGAAATCGCCCGCGCCACCGCGCTGCTCGGTCTCGACCGTCCGTTGTGGGAACAGTACTGGATGTTTTTCCGCGGCGCGCTCGGCGGCGACCTCGGTGTTTCCTTCGCTGCCAGCGTGCCGGCCATCACGCTGATCCTCGAACGCATGCCGGCCACGCTGGAACTCGCGCTGGCGGCAATGCTGATCGCCGTCGGCATCGGCATCCCGCTCGGTCTGCTGGCCGGTCTGCGTCCGCACTCATGGCTGGCGCGCACCATCATGACGCTGTCGACACTGGGATTTGCACTGCCGACCTTCTGGGTCGGGCTGCTGCTGATCATGGTGTTTTCGGTGCAGCTGGGCTGGCTGCCGACGACCGGCCGCGGCGCAACCGTCGATGTCTTCGGCATTCCGCTGAGCATTTTCACCGCTGACGGCCTGCGCCACCTGCTGCTGCCCGCCACAACGCTGGCGCTGTTCAAACTGGCGCTGCTGGTCCGTCTGACCCGCGCCGGCACGCAGGACGCCATGCTGCAGGATTATGTGCGCTACGCCCGGGCCAAAGGCCTCAGTGAATGTGCCGTCGTGCGTTCGCATGTGATGCCCAACATCCTGATCCCCATCGTCACCGTGGCCGGACTGGAACTGGGTTCGCTGATCGCTTTTGCCATCGTTACTGAAACTGTTTTTGCATGGCCCGGCATGGGCAAGCTGCTGATTGATTCGATCAATGTGCTCGACCGGCCGGTGATCGTCGCTTACCTGCTGGCGACAGTCAGCCTGTTCATCCTGATCAATCTGCTGGTTGATCTGCTTTATGCGGTGCTCGATCCACGGGTGCAGGCCGGGGATGCGCGATGAGCACGATCGCCCTGCCCACCCGCCTGCTCGCCGCAAATTTCGCCCGCGACCGCATTGCGCTGCTGTCCTTCTGGCTGCTGGCTGCGCTGCTGTTCTGTGCCCTCGCAGCGCCGTGGCTGGCGCCGCAGAACCCCTACGACCTCGCGCAACTCGACATCCTTGATGCCAAGCTTGCACCCGGTGTAAAAAGCAGCGCCGGATCAACCTACTGGCTGGGTACCGACGATCAGGGTCGCGACATGCTGTCGGCAATCCTCTACGGTTTGCGCATCAGCCTCGGCGTCGGTATCACCTCCACCGTCCTTGCACTGGCGCTGGGCGTAATCTCCGGAATGACAGCCGCCCGTGCCGGCGGCTGGATCGACGGACTGATCATGCGTATCGTCGACCTGCAGCTCTCCTTCCCCGCCATTCTGGTTGCGCTGATCCTGCTCGCACTGACCGGCCAGGGCATCGACCGCATCATCCTCGCGCTGGTGGTCGTGCAATGGGCATATTACGCGCGGACCGTACGCGCCGCCGCACTGGTGGAACTGAAAAAGGAATATGTCGAGGCAGCGGTGTGCATGGGTGTTGCCGGATTACGCATCCTGCTTCGCCATGTCCTGCCCAATGTGCTGCCGCCGGTAATGGTTGTTGCGACGGTGCAGATCGCCCAGGCCATCGCGCTGGAAGCCACGCTGTCCTTCCTCGGCCTCGGTCTGCCGATCACCGAACCCTCGCTGGGCCTGCTGATCGCCAACGGTTATGCCCATCTGCTGTCGGGCAAATACTGGATCAGTTTTTTCCCCGGCCTGGCGCTGCTGGTGACCATCGTCGCGATCAATCTCGTCGGCGACCGGCTGCGCGATCTGCTGAATCCGCGGTTGCGATAAAAAAGGCCGGGGGATCTCCGGCCTTTGATACGTAATGCAAAGCGGTTACTGTTGCTGGATGCCGACCTGCGCCGCCACCTTGCGGTAACGCTCCAGTTCGCTGCGGATACGCTTGTTGAATTCTTCCGTGCCCATGGTCGTGGTTTCCGCACCGCCGACCGTCGCATAACGCTTTTTGATATCGGGATTCTTCAGCACTTCCGCCGACGCCTGGTAAAGCTTGCTGATGACCTCTTTCGGCGTGCCTTTGGGTGCGAACAGACCGACCCAGATCGACGCATCGACACCGGGAATGCCGGCCTCCTGAGCCGACATGTAATCGGGCACCTGCGGCGAGCGTTTGGCCGTGGTCACCCCCAACACTTTGACGCGTTTTGCCATCAGATGCGGCAGCACACCGGGCAGACCGGCGACCGTGAATACCACCTCATTGCCGGCCACTGCTGACACAGCCGGTGCACCGCCTTTATACGGCACATGCAGCGCCTTGGCGGCGGCCGCGTTCACCAGCCATTCCGTCGCCATGTGGTTGACCGAACCGGTACCGGGTGAACCGAAGGTCAATTGACCGGGTTTGGCCTTCATACCAGCCACCAGATCCTTCATTGAATTGAACGGCGATGCGGCATTGACCACCACCAGCATAGGCGCATCGCTGACCATGATGATCGGCGTGAAATCACGCTCGACGTCATAAGGCATGCTCTTGAACAGCACCGGGTTCACCGACATCTCGCCGGTGTGCGCAGCCAGCAGGGTGTAGCCGTCGGCATTGGCGCGGGCGGTAGTGCCGGTCGCCAGAAAGCCGTTGGCACCGGGGCGGTTGTCGACCACGAACTGCCAGCCCTTGTCTTCAATAATCTTATTGGTCAGGATGCGCGCCGACGTATCGACCACGCCGCCGGGCGCGAAGGGTACCAGCACGCGGATCGGTTTGCTCGGATAACTGTCGGCCGCGTGTGCGGCTGAGGCGAAAAGCGCTGCTGCTAGGAAAGTAGTGAATTTGATCATGATATTGCCTCCGTTAATCCGTTTGTTATTCAGAACAGGTCTTTCCATTTTTCCCGGACCTTGGCCTGCAGCTCCTTGCTTGCCTCAGCCACTTCCGGGAATTCGTGCAGATGATCGTACGGCCGGCAGGCGTCTATAATCGCCTTCGAATTGAACGGCGCGTTGTAACGGTAGGCCACGAACATCGGGTCGTTTTTCGAACCCATACCGCGCTTGATGATATCGATGTCCGTTTCGGGATCGGTGCGTGTCGCCACCGCCCACATCACTTCCTGCAGATTGGACGGATCAATGTCTTCATCCACCACCACGCTGTAACGGGACATATAGGCGCCGACACCGCACTGGTTGAGAATATGCCCGGCCTGGCGGGCATGGCCGGCGTAACGCTGCCTGATCGCCACCACGTTGAACATGCGCGCACCGCCGATTTCGTGCGCCCAGACGCTGTGCACATCGGGCACACCGGCCGCCAGCAGTGCATCGAACAGCAGCGAAGAACGCATCACCGCCTTGGAATAGGAATAATCGTTGGGCGGTTTCGCCGGCGGGCTGCCGACAATGATCGGATCATTGCGGTAATACACCCGCTCAATGGTCACCACCGGCGCCTTGCCCTCCTTGCCAGGGTAATAACCATGGAATTCACCGAACGGCCCTTCGGTTTTGACGTCTCCCGGATGGCAATAACCTTCGAGAACGATTTCTGCACCCGCCGGGATCGGCAAACCGGTCAGCTCGCCCTGTACCACCTGCACCGGCTCACCGAGAATGGCGCCGATGTAGTTGTATTCGCACATGCCGAAAGGCACTTCAATACCCGAGATCAGATAACCCAGCGGATCGCAGCCGATAACGATGGCCACCGGAAAGGGTTTGCCCGCCTTCATATGCTTGTCGTACTGGATGGCGCCGTGTTTGCCCGGGATCATGTCGAGGCCGACATGATTTTTGTCAAACGCTTGAACCCGATAGGTGCCGACATTGACCCAGTCTGAATCAAAGTCCTTGGTCACTACGCAACAGCCGGTGCCGATATAGGGCCCGCCATCCTTCTCGTGCCACAGCGGCGACGGGAAGATGTTGATATCGACATCCTTGCCGGACTGGATGTTCTCAAACACCGGGCCGGTCTCCACCGGCAGCGGATCATATTTTGGTGCTTCCGCCTGCCAGCCCTTGGGACGGCCGCGCAGCTTCTGCACCAGCTCATGATGTAGGCGTTCCACCGGCAGGCGCAGGATCGATGACAGCCGTGCCGGGCTGGCGGTGCTGCAGGTCAGGATGCGGAAACCCTTGGGATAACCCTTGATTTCGTCAAACAGCAGCGCCGGCGCAGCGTCGATCTTGACATTGAGTTCGCTGATCGCGCCCAGTTCCAGTTTCGCATCAGCGCCTTTGACGTCCTTCAGCTCGCCCAGCGAACGCGCCGTCTCCAGCCAGGCACGCAGATCGAGCGGGTTACCGGCAGGACGGGTCATGTTCAGCCTTTGCGTTTGGCCGCGGCGAGCCGCACGGCGTTGATGATTTCGGGATAAGCCGCACAGCGGCACAGATTGCCCGCCAGATAATGGCGGATTTCGTCATCGCTCGGTTGCGGATGCGCGTCCAGCAGTTGCCGGGTCATCAGCACGAATCCCGGCGTACAGAAGCCACACTGGAAAGCCCCGGTTTCAACAAAGGCCTGCTGCACCGGATCGAGCTGCCCGTCGGGCTGCGCCTCTTCGATCGTACGCACATCGGCACCTTCGATCAGCGGCGCCAGCGTCAGGCAGCCCGAGACGGCAGCCCCGTTGACGATCACCGTGCAGCAGCCACAAAGACCCTGGGCACAGCTTTCGCGTGCACCGAACAGGCCCTGCCCCTGCAACACCTCGACCAGATTCTGGTGGTTGCCAACCTGCACCTCGACCGGACGGCCGTTCAGCATGAACCGGATGTTTCTTTGCATGGCATTCATTCTCTTTATTCGTCCAACGGCTTGCCCGCTTCCGCGCGCAGTCCGCGATAAACCGCTTCCGCTGTCAGCGGCAGGCTGGTCAGGCGCACGCCGACCGCGTCATCAATGGCGCTGGCGATTGCCGGCGACACGCCGAAGGTTCCGCTTTCGCCGACACCCTTGGCGCCGAAGGGGCCCGACTGCTGCACCATATCCACGGCTTCGTTTTCCATGACCAGCGGCACATCGCGGATACCCGGAATCTTGTAATCGGCGAGCGATGCATTGGTGCACTGCCCGGCATCAAAGTCCATGCGCTCGAACAGCGTGAAACCCAGTTGCATCATCGTCGCGCCGGAAATCTGCGTTTCGACAATCGCCGGATTCACCGGACGGCCGACATCGACCAGATTGACCAGACGCGTGATTTTGAACTCGCCGGTCTCGGTGTCGACTTCCACTTCGGCGCCGGTCGCACCGATCATCCAGAACGGCGTTGCATTGGTGGTTTGCCCCTGAGCATCGGGCGAGGTATAGGTCGGAATATAGCTGCCGACACCAACGATATTGCCCGCCTGCATGCCGTATTTCTTGCGGAAAATATCAGGGGTCGGCGTGGTTTCCGCCGACAGACCGACATCCCTGGCCAGTTGCATCAGTTTGTCCCGCGCGTCTTCGGCAGCCAGCTTGACCGCATGACCCATGTGGTAGGTCGAACGCGAACCGAGCGTGGCCATATCATACGGCGTGACATCGGTATCCGGATGCACCACGGTGACCGATTCGACCGGGATGCCCAGCGCTTCGGCGGCAAACTGCGCCATCGCGGTATCGGAGCCCTGCCCCATGTCGACGGTGCTGCAATAGACCATGCAACTGCCATCGGCGCTGACGTTGACGATCGCCACGGAGGTGGTCGGCGAAATGCTCGCCTTGAAACCGATGGCAATGCCACGGCCGCGACGCAGCGTACCGCTGCCCTTGTCAAAAGCCTTTTCCCAATCCATGCGCTGCGCCAGACGCTCCAGCACCTTTTCAATGCCCGCATCGCGCATCAGCGTGCCGGTGGCCTGCGGCCGGCCTTCGCGCAGAATGTTCTTACGGCGGATCGCCAGCGGATCCATCTTCAGCGCCTTGGCGATCATGTCGGTGTGGCTTTCATAAGCCCACACCAGCTGCGGAATACCGAAGCCGCGCAGAGCGCCGGCTGCCGGCAGATTGGTATACAGCGCGTAGGAATCGATGCTGACGTGATCGATATCGTACGGTCCCGGCGCGGTAAAACCCGACTTCTGCGTGACTCGCGGTCCGATGTCGGCGTAGGCGCCACCGTTCCACCAGACTTCGCATTCGCGCGACGTGACCTTGCCGTCCTTGGTAACGCCGCTCTTGATGCGCAGCGTCGCCGCGTGTTTGGTGATCTGGTAAAACTGCTCTTCCATCGTCAGCGAAATCTTAACCGGACGTCCGGCCAGCAATGCGGCAGCCGCCGTCAGCGCTTCCGTTTTGATGTAGAGCTTGGCGCCGAAGCCGCCGCCCAGATAAGGCACTTTCACCCGCACCCTGTTTTCGGGCCAGCCGAGCAGGCGGGCAATTTCGATACGCACAAACGACGGGCTTTGCGATGCGGTATGAATGACCAGCTGGTTCGGCGTCGGATCAGCGACCGTGACAAAGGGCTCCAGCGGCACGTGGAGCACCTGCTGGGTGCGGAAGGTGTGCTCAAACACATGATCCGCCTCAGCGAAGGCCTTCTGCACATCGCCGCGACGCAGATGGAAATCCAGCGCGATATTGGTATCGCGTTTGCCCTTCAGATGCTTCAGGTCCGGAAAGGTGCCGGCGGGCTTGAGCACGTCATGCACGATCGCCTTCGACGTCATCGCCTCGACTTCATCGAATACCGCAGGCAGTTCCTCGTAATCGACGTCAATCAACTGCGCTGCCGCCTCGGCAACATGCGGGTCCGCCGCCAGCACCAGCGCCACCGGCTCACCGACGTGATGCACCTTGTCGACAGCGAGAATCGGCTGATCATGGAAGGCCGGGCCGTAGTAAGGCTCCGGAATCAGCTTGATGATGTCGGCCGCGGTGTAGACCGCATACACGCCCGGCAAGGCCTTTGCCGCCGCCACATCGATGCCGCGAATACGTCCATGCGCCACCGTGCTGCGGTGGACCTTGCCGTACAGCATGCCCGGCAGGCGCAGGTTGTGCACATACTCGGCCTTGCCGGTAACCTTGGCACGCGCCTCTACACGCGGAATCGACCGGCCGAAGGCCGCGCCGGAGTTGGATTTACCCAGTGTTGTCGCCAAAACAATGCTCCTGAATCAGGTTAGGCGGCCAGCGCCTGTTTGACGGCACGCGCGGCATACACCCGCAGCATTTCGCGCTTGTAGGCAGCGGAACCGCGCGCATCACCGACCATCTCGGCCTCAGCCGCAGCCGCCTCGCCGGCACGCGCCAGCACCGCATCGCTGACTGTGGCGCCCTCAAGAACGGCCTCCGCATCACGCAGCCGCACGGCCTTTTCCGTCGCAGCACTCACCACCACGCGGGCGTCCCGGACGACTTTTCCGTCGGTCGCGAACGACACCGCCACACCCAGCGCCGGCCAGTCATCTGCGGTACGCGTCGTGCATTTGAGATAGGCAGAGCGGCGACCGGCCTGCGACGGAATCCGCACTTCGCTGATCAATTCGTTTTTCGCCAGGGCGGTTTCGTAGTAACCGGTGAACAGGTCGGCGACACGTAGATTGCGCTCACCATCGACCGACACGGCAGTCAGTTCTGCATCCAGTGCAATCATCACCGGCGGCAGGTCCATGTGCGGGTCACCATGCGCCAGATGACCGCCCAACGTAGCGACATTGCGCACACGGACATTGGACAGTGTCTGCATGGCATTAACAATCACCGGCGCCGCCCTGTACACCATCGCCGAGCCGCCAATCGCCGTCAGCGTCGCCAGCGCACCAATGCGCAAAGCGCCGCCGTCGGACTGGATTTCGGCGTGCTGCGGCTCGACGCCGCGCAAGCTGACAAGGCAGGTCGGCTGAAATACGCCGGTTTTCATCATCAGCATCAGCGCAGTGCAGCCGCCGAATGCACGCACCGAAGGATCATCGGTATTGAGCAGCGTCAGCGCGTCCTTCAGCGAACGCGGTTCAGCCAGTTCAAAAGGCGTCATGCCGCCCCCTGCGTCGAGCCGGCAAAAGCTGCACCCAGATTTTTTGCGAACTGTTTTTCCATTTCCTTGGCTTTGGCTTTCAGAACCGGTTGACCGATGCTGCCCAGTTTTCCGGTCAGTGCGGTATCAATTTCATACTGGATTTTAGTTGCGCCGTCGCCGGCATCAACCAGACGCGTCGACGAAACCGCGGTCAGCCGCCCCACCAGCCCCATCGGCGCACCTTCGATTTTTGCAGCAATGACTTCGGGCGGGGTGACTTCCATCAGCTCAACGGCAACCTTGAACTTGAAGGTCATGTAAGCCACCTTGGTCTCAAGCACCGCGTCGAAGCACTTGTCATCCCGGAGCTTCAGGTCGCGCACACCCTCGATGCAGGATGCAAAAAAATGGATGTCCTGCAGTTTTTCGAACACGGCTTCGCGTGATGCGCCAACTACAATCTCCCCGGTGAATTTCATTGTTTTATCGCAACAGTAAAAGCTGGCTACTGTACTGTCAGCCCCCCTTAAAATCAATGCGTGGATCCATCCTTCAGGACGAAAAAAATCCCCCGGCGCATGCTAGCGACGGAGGATTAGTTGTCGGCTCCGGAATCAGTCGGCGTAAACACCGGCCTTTTTGATGATCGGGCCCCACTTCTCGATTTCGGCCTTCAGATGCTTCTCTAGCGATTCCGGCGTCGCGCGATCGACCGAAACAGGCTCGGCGCCGAGTTTCGCCAGCGATTCCTTGAATTGCGGATCCTTGATCGCAGCCACCAGCGCAGCATTGAGCTTCTCGAGCACCGGTTTCGGCGTGCCTTTGGCGACATAAAGACCGTGCCAGACGGCAACTTCGAAGTCCTTCAGGCCCTGCTCATGCAGCGTCGGCACATATTGCAGTGAGGGAATGCGCTTTTTGGTGGTGACGCCGAACACTTTGATCTTGCCGGACTGGATGGCGCCAGTGGTATTGGTTGTCTGATCGCACATCAGGTCGACCTGATTACCCATCAACGCCGACATTGCCGGACCGGTACCCGTATAGGGAATGGTCTGGATATTGGCTTCAATGCGCGACATGAACAGCAGCCCGCAGAGGTGCGATGCGGCGCCGAGGCCGGCATTGCCCATGTTCAGCTTGTCCTTGTTCGCCTTCACGTAGGCGACAAAGTCCTTGTAGTTGTCGGGCGGCAGGCCGGTGCGTGCGATCAGCGTCATCGGCACATCGGCAACCTGGCCGATGTATTCGAAATCAGTCAGCGGGTTGAACGGCAGTTTGCGGTACAGCGCCGGGGCGGTCGACATGCCGATGTGGGCGATCAGTACCTGATAACCCTCGGGCTTGGATTTGGCAATAAGACCTGCTGCCAGTGTGCCGCCGGCACCCGCGCGGTTTTCAACAATGACCTGCTGCTTCAGTGTTTTGGACATCTGCTGCGCGAGATTGCGCGCCAGCGTATCGGTCGGGCCGCCTGCCGCGAACGGAACCACCAGCGAAACCGGACGGGTCGGATAGTCCTGCGCCGCAACGGTTCCCGCGACAGCCGATGCCAGCAATGTTGCAACTGTGATTATATTACGTAACATATTGATTCCTTTGACTAAAAAGAAACCTCAAATGAAATCGCCGCGGAGGGCCGCGGCGATATTCAACAAAACCACTTCCCCTACGCCCAAATAATATTAGCGCGGGTTGGCATTTCCACGCTTGGCATTGCCGCCACGGTATGCCGGACGGCCATTGCCGTTGCCACGGGCCGGCGGCGCACCGCGCCGACCAGCGGGCCCGGGACGACCATTGCCGCGACGCGGCGCTTCGCTGCGCATCGGATTTTTCGCTTCGAACCCCGGCACCGACCAGCGTTCGATGGTCTGGCCGATATAACGCTCGATCATTTTCAACTGACGGATATCGTCGGAAGAAGCAAACGAAATGGCGGTGCCCATCGCGCCCGCGCGGCCGGTGCGGCCGATGCGGTGAACATAGTCTTCAGCGACTTTCGGCAGATCGTAATTGATGACGTGGCTGATGCTGGCGACGTCAATACCGCGCGCCGCCACATCGGTCGCAACCAGGACACGAACGGCACCGCTGCGCAGCTTGGCCAGCGTGCGGTTGCGCTGCGACTGGTTCATGTTGCCGTGCAGCGCTGCCGCCTCATGGCCGCCGTGGAACAGCTTGTCGGCCAGACGATCCGCGCCATGTTTGGTCGCGGTAAACACGATGGCCTGCGCCTGGCATTCTTCGCGCAGCACATGCTCCAGCAGACGGTGCTTGTGGCTGCCGTCATCCACATAATGCAGGCGCTGCTCGATGTTTTCGTGCTTGGTCTGCGCACCGGCAACTTCGATCAGCTTCGGATCACGCAGCAGCTCGCGCGCCAGCCTTTCGATCTTGCCGTCGAGCGTGGCGGAGAACAGCATGGTCTGGCGCGTCGCCGGCGTTTTCGCAGCAATGCGGCGGACCGGTTCGATAAAGCCCATGTCGAGCATGCGATCGGCTTCGTCCAGCACCAGCAGTTCGAGGCGTGAAAAATCCACCTTGCCCTGGTCGATGAAATCGATCAGGCGGCCAGGCGTGGCCACCAGCACGTCGAGCGACTGCTCAAGCAGACGGCGCTGTTTCGGATAAGGCATGCCGCCGAGCACCGTACCAGTGCGCATGTGGCGGGAGAACTTGCAATATTTGTCGACCGCTTCGGTGACCTGCATGGCCAGTTCGCGGGTCGGCGTCAGTACCAGCACGCGTGGGCCGCGACCGTGGCGCGCGGGCGCCAGGCTCAGCCGCTGCAGCGCCGGCAGCACAAAGGCTGCGGTCTTGCCAGTACCGGTCGGGGCCGAAACCATCAGGTCAAAACCGGTCAGAGCGACAGGAATGGCCTGCGCCTGCACGGGGGTGGGTTCGGTGTAACCCGCGGCGGCCAGGGCCTGCACGAGGGCGGGATTCAGATTCAGGGATGCAAAAGACATTATTGATACTTTCAAAAAGCAAAACGACTGCCGATAAACCGTGGCTGCAGGTTTTTTCAGGCATCACAAAGAGCACACACGAGGGCTCAGCGAGCGGCAGCCCCGCGCTGACGCGCAGGCGTTACGTTCGTTATTCCTCTGTGAACTTTGCGGCCTCTGCAGGCAACAACAGCCCAACAGCAATAAACGCGCAGGAAATGCCACTAATGCAAGGCATGCCGCGACTGAGTCGCGGTGGCGGCCACCGGCGCACGGGTATCGTCGCTAACCGTGGCGGAAGCAGCTTTTCAGAGAAGGGAGCTGAAATCGAAGGGGTCAGGGACAGATGCATCCTGCAGTGCACAAATAATTCTATGCCCCTGCAAGGTGCGCGTATTCTAACCGCAAGTATCGGAAATAGCGAGGTTTTTTCCGATCAACCAGAGGAAAAGCTCCCTCCCGCACGCCCCTGGCGCACAGAAAAGTCAGAAAATTCAAGGTAATAGCAGCACCTGCATGCTACAATCCGCCCCTTTTTTCCAAGGCCCTTCCTGTGTCCGCCATCGAACAACGCCCGCTACGCAACATAGCCATCATCGCTCACGTTGATCATGGCAAAACCACCCTCGTCGACAAACTGCTGCGCCAGTCCGGCACCTTCGCCGCACACGAGCAGGTCACCGAGCGCGTCATGGACTCCAACGACATCGAACGCGAGCGTGGCATCACGATTCTGGCCAAGAACTGCGCGGTCACCTGGAAAGGCACCTTGATCAATATCGTCGATACTCCCGGACACGCCGACTTCGGCGGCGAGGTGGAGCGCGTATTGTCGATGGTCGATGGCGTGCTGCTGCTGGTCGATGCCGTGGAAGGCCCGATGCCGCAAACCCGTTTCGTCACGCGCAAGGCGCTGGCACTGGGTCTGAAACCCATCGTCGTGGTCAACAAGATCGACCGGCCGGGCGCAAGGCCGGACTGGGTCGTCAACCAGACCTTCGACCTGTTCGACAAACTCGGCGCCACGGAAGAACAGCTCGATTTTCCGGTGGTCTACGCCTCCGCGCTGAACGGCTTTGCCAGCACCGACGCCAGTGTGCGCGAAGGCACTCTCGAACCGCTGTTTGAGGCCGTGGTCGCCCACGTGCCGATGCGCGCCGATGATCCCAACGGTCCGCTGCAACTGCAGATCTGCTCTCTCGATTACTCCAGCTATGTCGGCAAGATCGGCATCGGTCGAGTCAACCGCGGCCGCATCCGCCCAGGCCAGCAGGTCGTTGTGATGAAGGGGACGGATTCGACCCCGACCACCGCCAAAATCAACCAGGTTCAGGGTTTCCGCGGCCTTGAACGTGTACAGATTACCGAAGCGCAGGCCGGCGACATCGTGTTGATCAACGGGATCGAGGAAGTCGGCATCGGTGTCACCATCACCGACCCGCTGCAACCCGAAGCGCTGCCGATGCTGAAAGTGGACGAGCCGACGCTGACCATGAACTTCCAGGTCAACACCTCGCCGCTGGCCGGCCGCGAAGGCAAATTCGTCACCAGCCGCCAGCTGCGTGAGCGCCTGAACCGCGAATTGATGAGCAACGTAGCGCTCAAGGTGAATGAGACCGACGACGCCGACGTGTTCGAGGTGTCGGGTCGCGGTGAACTGCACCTCACCATCCTGCTCGAAAACATGCGCCGCGAAGGTTACGAACTCGCGGTGTCGCGCCCACGCGTGGTGATTCGCGAAGTCAATGGCGAGAAACAGGAACCGTACGAAATGCTGACGGTCGACGTCGATGAAACCAACCAGGGCGCCGTGATGGAAGCCCTCGGCGCACGCCGCGGCGACCTGCAGGACATGCAGCCTGACGGCAAGGGCCGCGTCCGCCTCGATTACCGCATTCCGGCACGTGGCATGATCGGTTTCCAGTCCGACTTCATGACCATGACCCGCGGCACCGGGGTGATGAGTCACGTGTTCGACGACTACGGCCCGATGAAACCCGACATGGAAGAGCGCCGCAACGGCGTGCTGATCTCGGCCGAAGACGGTACTGCTGTCGCCTACGCCTTGTGGAAACTGCAGGAACGCGGCCGCATGTTCGTCAGCCCGGGCGACCCGCTGTACGAAGGTATCATCATCGGCATCCACAGCCGCGACAACGATCTGGTGGTCAATCCGATCAAGGGCAAACAACTCACCAACGTCCGCGCCTCCGGAACCGACGAAGCCGTGCGCCTGGTACCGCCGATCCAGGTCACCCTGGAATCCGCGATCGAGTTCATCGCCGACGACGAACTTGTTGAAATAACGCCGAAGTCGATCCGTATCCGCAAGCGCCACCTGAAGGAGCACGAGCGCAAGAAGGCGGGTCGTGTCGACCAGGCAACCGCCGCCTGATTCCAGTCGCGGCATGACGCCGGCAGCCTTCACCGTGCCGGCGTTGTTCGTTCTGTTATGGAGTACCGGATTCATCGGCGCCCGGCTGGGCCTGCCCCACGCCGAACCCCTGACCTTCCTCACCCTGCGCTACCTTGCGGTTATCGCGCTGATGCTGCCGCTGGCGCTGGTATTGCGCGCGCCCTGGCCCACCGCAATCACTGAAGTCCGCCACATCGCCATCGCCGGCCTGCTGATGCAGGGCGCCTATCTCGGCGGCGTGTTCTGTGCAGTGCATGCCGGCATGTCCGCGGGCGTCGTCGCACTGATCGTCGGCATGCAACCGCTGCTGACAGCCGCCGTAGCCGGTCGCCTGCTCGGCGAACGCGTCACCCGCCTGCAATGGTGCGGCCTCGCGCTGGGCCTAGCCGGCGTCACACTGGTGGTCTGGCAGAAAATGTCGCTGCATGGCCTGTCCGCCGGCAGTCTGCTGCTAGGGCTGGGCGCACTGGCCGGCATCACGCTGGGTACCCTGTATCAGAAACGCTACTGCCCTGCTTTTGACCTGCGCACCGGTTCAGTAATTCAGTTCGCCGCCGCACTGGCCGTGACCCTGCCGCTCGCCTTCAGCATTGAAACCATGCAGGTGCAATGGACCGGCGAATTCCTGTTTGCGCTGGGCTGGCTGGTGCTGGTACTGTCGGTGGGAGCAACCACCATGCTGTTCCGGCTGATCCGGCGCGGCGCCGCGACCCGCGTCACCAGCCTGTTTTACCTGACGCCGGCAGTAACCGCAGTCATGGCCTGGTTAATGTTCGGTGAAACACTGAGCATGATGGCGATCTGCGGCATGGTCATTGCCGTAACCGGTGTTGCGCTCGCCAACCGCGAAACTTGAAAGTGATCAACGGGCAAAGGAACCAGGAATGATTTCTCCGCAAGAAAATCCGGCCGAAACTCCTTACGAGCTGCTCGGTGGCGATGCCGGCGTGCGCGGACTGGTCGACCGTTTCTACGATCTGATGGAAGAAATCCCGGAATACCACGGCATCCGCAAACTGCATCCGCAGGACATGTCGACCTCCCGCGAAAAACTCTACCTGTTCCTGTCCGGCTGGCTGGGCGGACCGCCGCTGTATGTTGAAAAATACGGCCATCCGATGCTGCGTGCGCGACATCTCCCTTTCCCGATCGGCGTCGACGAACGCGATGCCTGGCTGGCATGCATGCTTCAGGCAATGGAAGACAAGGGCATTGAGGAAACGCTGCGCATGGCCCTGCTCAAAGCGTTTCATGGCACCGCAGACTGGATGCGCAACAAGCCCGATTAAGGCATTGACGCTCCGATGAATCTCCGCAGCACATGGCACCACGGCGTAAGGCTGATGCTCGCCACGCTGTCGATAACTCCGGCAGTCGCCCAGGAACAATCCGTCGCCTGGCGCATCGAGCTGGACGCGCCCGGTGACGTCAGAACCATCCTCGAAAATCACCTCGATATCTATCGTTACAGCGGCCGCCCCGGCGTGGACGCCGCGATGCTGCAGCGGCTGGTTGCGCTTGGCGCCCGATGCCGAATCCCTGCTCGCCACCGCGGGCTATTTTTCACCGAAAGTTGAAGCGCAAAGCGCACCTATAGTCGACGGCGAAGCCATCGTTGTCCGCATCACCGTCACTGCAGGGTCGGTGGCGCATGTCGGCGCAGCGGACAACAAAATCACCGGCACCATCACCGCGGATCCAGCCGAAGCGGCACGCATCTCACAAGTCAGCAGGCGCTGGAGGCTTCAGCCGGGCACACCTTTCCGACAGAGCTGGTGGGACGAGCCCAAGGAATTGCTGCTGCGCGGCACGGCTGGGGCGGAAAACGCCGCCGACATCCCGTTCGACTGACCCGAAACAGCCCGATATACAAGCGCTTGCAAGTTCCATAAAATGACTCACCACAATCCAAAACAGAGTGGAGGAGCTCATCATGAAAAAATTTGGAAAGTATCTGGTATCCGGGGCTGCCGTTATTGCCGCAACATCGTTGTCCGGCATTGTTTCAGCACAGGAAGCCTGGCCGACACGGGCAATCCGTATCATCAATCCCTTCCCCGCCGGTGGCGGTACTGATGCCTTTGCACGCCCTCTGGCAGCACGTCTCAACACCGAACTCGGCCAGCAGGTACTGATCGAAAACCTCGGCGGTGCAGGCGGCACGCTGGGTGCATCGGTCGCCGCCAAGGCCCCGGGCAACGGCTACAACTGGTTCATGGGCGCGGTGCATCACACCATCGCCGAAACGCTCTACACCAAACTTCAATACAGCCTGGAACGCGACTTCCTGCCGGTCACGGTCGCGGCTTATGTACCGAGCGCTGTCGTCATCCACCCCTCAATCCCCGCCAAATCCGTCAAGGAACTGATTGCGCTGGAGAAAAAAAGTCCGGGCAAGATCAATTTCGGCTCGGCAGGTTATGGCACGACGCACCATATGAACGGTGAACTGTTCAACCTGATCACCGGCACTAAACTGACCCATGTACCGTTCAAGGGTGCAGGGCCGCTGACACCAGCATTGATGTCCGGTGAAGTGGATATGGCTTTTGACGGGATGGGCACCGCGGCACCGAACATCAGGGCCGGCCGCCTGCGCGCACTGGCGGTAACCACCGCCAAACGCTCGGCGCTGCTGCCCGAAGTGCCGACGCTTCAGGAGGCCGGCGTTAACATGGACGTCACAACTTGGTATGCGCTGTGGGCCGTCAAAGGCACAGCCAAGCCGATCGTTGACCGCATGCATGCGGCCACAATCAAGGTCATGGCACTGCCAGAAGTCAAAAAAGTCTGGGACTCGCTGGGCGCCACGCCCGGTGGACAAAGTCCGGCCGAGATGGAGAAATTTGTGAAGCAGGAAATTGCGACCTGGGGCAAGGTCGTGAAAGCATCCGGTGCCAAAGTCGACAACTGATACGGCCGCCGTTCCGGAAACGGGCCTGCTGGCCCGCCTCTGGAACGGCGTTACTGCACGCAGCCGCACGCTGCGTGACCGTCGCCGCCAGAACTGGCTTGCCGAAGCAGCGGAAACGCTTTACTCCGAACTGGGTGAGGCATCAGGGGTCGCACTCGCCCGGCGCATCCTCGACCGTTATGCCGCCTTGCCGCCACAGGGCAAACTCGAATTCCTGCAGGTTCTCGCGACACGGTTTGCCGCTAACCCGCAGCGGCTCGATGCCGCCATCCGCGCCTACTTCGCGGATCCGCATCCGGCGATGATCCGCCAGGTCCACGAAGCCTCCGACTCACGCCGTCCCGAACTGCTGCGCCGCCTGAATTTCGCCCCCAGCGGCACGGCCAGCCTGCTGCGCATGCGTGAAGACGTGATCGACCAGTTGCGTGAACACCCTGAGCTCGGCGAGGTTGATGCCGATTTCGAACACCTGTTTTATTCCTGGTTCAACCGCGGCTTCCTGCAACTGCGCCCGATCGACTGGCACACGCCTGCCGTCGTGCTCGAAAAAATCATCCGTTACGAAGCCGTGCATGAAATTTCCGGCTGGGGTGATCTGCGCCGCCGGCTGGACCCGCCGGACCGCAAATGTTTCGCCTTTTTCCATCCGACGCTGGCCGATGACCCGCTGATTTTTGTTGAAGTCGCTCTGACGCATGACATTCCGGATGCGATCGCCCCGCTGCTTGCCGATGGGCGGCTGCCGATCAATCCGCGCACGGCTCGGACCGCGGTGTTTTATTCGATTTCCAACTGCCAGCGCGGACTGCGCGGCGTGTCCTTTGGCAACTTCCTGATCAAGCAGGTGGCGGCAGAACTCAAACGCGACTTCCCGCAGCTGCGCACCTTTGTCACGCTGTCTCCGGTACCCGGCTTCATGGGATGGCTCAAACACAACCATACGGACTCATCGTTGCTGCAGGACTTGACCCGCCCCGAATGGCATACCGATGCCGCGCTGGCAACGCAGATGCGTCCCGCGCTGCAGGACAAGGTCGCCGAATATCTGCTGGAAGCGAAAAACGGCGCTGGCCGGCCGGTTGATCCGGTTGCGCGCTTCCATCTGGGCAATGGTGCGAGCATCGAGAACATCCGCTGGCTGGGCGACCCATCGCCCAAGGGCCAGCAGAACGGTGCGGGCTTCATGGTGAATTACCTCTACGACCTCGACAACATCGAAGCCAACCATGAAGCGCACGTCAAACACGGCACCATATTTGCCTCGCCCCGGGTGCGCGCTTTGCGCGTCTCCCGCAAAAACAGCTGATCCGCTTTAACGTTTGCTGCCGAGCAGCGTGCCACGGCATTTCGGCATGCCGCAGTGACAGGGATGCTCGCGCTTGAGTTTCGGCGTGTGGCGCTCTTCCAGCACCAGGTTGTAGTCGTACGACAACTCCTGGCCCGGCTTGATCGGACGGATGGCGTCAATGAACACGCGGCCGTCTTCCTCATTGGCTTCGCAGTTCGGCGCGCAGGAGTGGTTGATCCAGCGTGCCGGCCCGCCGCGTTTGGTGGCATCAATCACCACCTTGTCGGTCGCCGCGAACAGCATGGTGTGCGAGGATCCGTCGTGCAGATCACCGTAGCGGCGATCAGCTTCGGCATGCGACATGCGCTCGCCGGTGTATTCGAGAATGCGCGCGCCTTTGACAATGATGTTGAGCGCAAACACGCCGCGGCCGTGGATCGGCGAGTTACGTACCGCAACCCGCGGCTTGGCCGCCTTGACGGTTTTCGCCGCCGTTTTACTGACGGCAGTTTTTTTAACTATCTTTTTGTTTTTTAAAGGATTTTTTGACTTCTTGCGGGATGCCCTACCGGATTTAGTCCGGCTTTTCGACTTCGTTTTCTGTTGACTCATCGCTTGCGGGGGGCCTGGGTGGTGATTTCGGTTTTCAAAAATGCAAAGTCGCAGCCCTCATCGGCCTGCGTGATCTGCTCCATGAACAGCTTGCGGTAACCGCGCGCATCGTCCTTGCGCGGCTTCGGTGCCTTCCACTTCTTGCGACGCGCAGCCAGTTCGGCATCGCTGACCAGCAGCTCCAGCTTGCGTGCCGGCACATCGAGACGGATACAGTCGCCGTTCTGCACCAGCGCGAGTGTACCGCCGATAGCGGATTCCGGTGTGACATGCAGCACGATGGCGCCGAAGGCAGTGCCGCTCATGCGCGCATCGGAAATCCGCACCATGTCCTTGACGCCCTTGGCTGCGAGTTTTTTCGGAATCGGCAGATAACCCGCTTCGGGCATGCCCGGCGCACCGATCGGGCCGGCATTTTTCAGCACCAGGATGTCATCGGCTTTGACATCAAGCTTCGGATCATCCACACGCTCCGCCATGTCCGGCAAGGATTCGAAAACTACGGCGCGGCCTTCATGCTTCGTCAGCTTCGGATCCATCGCCGCCTGCTTGATGATGGCGCCGTCCGGCGCCAGATTGCCACGCAGCACGGCAATGCTGCCGCCGGCAAATACCGGATCCTTGAATTTGCGCACCACCTTCTGGTCCCAGGCCGGCGGCGCTTGCGCCAGATCTTCACCCAGCGTTTTGCCGGTGACGGTCAATGCCTTCAGATTCAACTGGTGCTTGAGCTCCCGCAGGATCACCGCAAGACCGCCGGCCTTGTAAAGGTCCTCCATATAACCCTGGCCGGTCGGTTTCAGATCGACCAGCACCGGGGTCTCGCGGCCCATCTTGTCGAAAGCATCCAGATCGAGCTTGATGCCGAGGCGCCCCGCCATCGCCGCCAGATGCACGATGGCATTGGTAGAACCGCCGACGGCAAACAACACGCGCAGCGCATTCTCAAAAGCCTCCACCGTCATGATCTTGTCGGGCGTCAGTTTCTCTTTGGCCATCGCCACCGCACGCGCGCCGCTGGCTTCCGCCTGGCGCAGACGATCCGCCATCACCGCCGGGACACAGGATCCCCCCGGTAACATCATCCCCATCGCTTCGGTGCACAGCGCCATCGTGCTCGCCGTGCCCATCACCATGCAGGTGCCGGCCGAGGGCGCGAGCTTGTTGTTGATCTCGCCGATTTCCTGCTCGGAAATTTCGGTAGCGCGGTATTTTCCCCAGAAACGGCGACAGTCGGTACAGGCGCCGAGACGCTCACCCTTGTGATCTCCGGTAATCATCGGCCCGGTCACCAGCATGATCGACGGCACGTTCGCGCTCGCAGCGCCCATCAGCAGCGCCGGCACGGTTTTGTCGCAACCGCCGATCAGCACCACCGAATCCACCGGCTGGCCGCGCATCATCTCCTCGGTATCCACCGACATCAGATTGCGCAGATACATGCTGGTCGGATAGGCAAACGATTCATGCAGCGTGATCACCGGAAACTCCACCGGCAGGCCGCCCGCGAGCATCACGCCGCGTTTGACCGCCTCGATCAACTCCGGAACATTGCGGTGGCAGGCATTGAAGCCACTGAAGGTATTGGTGATGCCGACAATAGGCCGGTCCAGCGCGTCATCGGTGTAACCCATTGCCTTGATGAAGGCCTTGCGCAGAAACAGCGAGAATCCCTCGTCGCCATAGGCCGTCAATCCTTTGCGCATGCCGCTCTTTACCGAGCCTTTTGCAGCACTTTTCACCGCACCTTTTACCGCTTTTCCGCTCTTTTTTGCCATGGGAAATTACCTTCCTTGATACTGCGCCATCCTTGATACGCAGTCACACTGAAAACACCTGCTTCGGGAGTCCGACACGATAGCGGAAGCCCCTTCCGGGGCGCAATAGCCCCGGAAGCTGACAATCGGCAATTTTCAGAAGGGCAGTAGCCCCGTCAATCCGGTATCACGCGCGATGGAAGCCAGATTGTCCAGCGTATCCGCGGGCAGCAGCAGGCCGTCGCGACGGTTGGCGATATCGTTATTGGCCTCAATCTCGCCGGGATAAAACACCTCGTTGCTGCCCTGGGCCAGGGGAACCGACTTCAACTCGGCAATGTACTGCTCCATGCGTGCATTGAACTGCGAAAGCGGTTGCAATGCCTCGATATTGATCGCGACCATAAAATGGCCGCAGTTGCTCTTCTCCGCCGTTTTATACGGGCTGTGGACGCCGGATAAAAATCCGCTGCCGGTCAGCACGCCAGACAGTACATCCACCATCATCGCGATCGCATACCCCTTGTGTCCGGCCATCGGCAACACGATGCCTTCAATCGCAGCCTGCGGATCGGTGGTCGGCGCGCCATCCTTGTCGATCGCCCAGCCCTCGGGAATCGGCTGACGCTTGTTGTGCGCGAGATAAATCTTGCCCCGCGCCACACCCGTGTTCGCCATATCCATCAGGAAAGGCGGGTGTTTACCGGCCGGCGTCGCCACCGACCAGGGATTGGTACCGATGATTTTCTTGCGGCCGCCCCAGGGCGCCATCGCCGGACCGCCGTTGGTGGTCAGCAGCATCACGCAGCCGTCAAGCGCGCCGAGACGGGTGTAATACATGCAGGTGCCGAAATGATTCGACATGCGCACGCCGACAGCGGCAATGCCATGTTGCTTGGCCCGCTTCACCGCCTCCCGTGTCGCCAGCATGGTCAGCACATGACCGACGCCGTCGTGGCCGTCGATCACCGCCATGGCGCCGGCGTCCACAACAAATTCCGGCTTGGTCAAAGGGGCCATCACTTTGTTTTGCAGGCGCTGGAGATACCAGCCCAGGCGCAACACGCCGTGCGACTGGTGCCCCCACAGATCCGACTGCACCAGCGTGTCGGCGAGCAGGCACGCGTCGGCTTCAGGCATGCCGGCACCGGCATACACCGCCGTGGCAAATGCGTTCAGGCGTCCGGCATCAACCCGGATCTCAGTCTCCGACATCGTCGCCCCTGCTTCGGAACTGCACGCCCAGCAGATCCTCAAAAACACGGATCATCGCGCCCTTGTCGAGATGGCCATGCCCTTTGAGCAAGGCCATCTGATAGGTCGCTGAAGCTGCCGCCAGAACCGGCATCGGGATGTTATGCGTAGCGCTGACTTTGGCGCCGGCATCAATGTCCTTGTAGGCATGCTGCAGCGGATAACCGTCGGAGAAATTGTTCTTGAGTATCCGCGGAATAAAAAATTCGGATGCGTAGCTGCGCCCGGTGCCGCTGTTGATGATTTTGCCGATCTTCTCCGGATCAATGCCCAGCTTCGCGGCCATCGGCAGCACTTCCGCAATAGCCGCACAGTTGATGTCGAACAAAAGCTGGTTAATCAGTTTGGAAAGCTGGCCGCTGCCGGAATCGCTCATATGCAGGATGTTGTTGGCAATGCAGGACAGATAGGGACGCACCTTCTCCAGCGTCTCCGCCTTGCCGCCGCACATCGCCGTCAGCGTGCCCTCGATCGCGCGCGCCTCCATGCCGGACACCGGCGCATCGATAAATCCGATGCCGCGTTCATCGAGTTTTTCCGAGAACTCGCGGGTTTCCAGATAATCCATGGTGCTGGTATCGACGATGATCTGTGAAGCCCCCATCATCGCAGCGATACCCTTGGCGCCGAACAGCGTCTCCCGGACCGCCTCGGTGCCCGGCAGACACAGAAACACGATATCGGCACGCGCCACCACCGCGGGGTCGCTGGTCGCCTGCGCGCCTTTGGCCTCCAGCTCGGCATGGCGCTTGCCACTCGCCGAACTCACGGTCAGCTTCGCACCGCTTTTCAGCATGTTGATGGCCATGGGTCGCCCCATCTGGCCCAGTCCGACAAAAGCAATGTGCATGGTGTCCGTCTTTCCGGGGCGTCGCCGCCTCGCTTGATAGCCTGATAATTACGCGCCCTTGAACTGCGGCGGACGTTTTTCGATAAAGGCGCGCAGCGCTTCTTTGGTGTCCTCGGTGCCCTTGAGCTTGTTGTTCATGGTGTTCTGCAGCTCCAACTGCTGCTCGACATCCTGCTGCCAGGCGCGACGCAATGCGACCTTGGTCATCTGCACGGCAATCGGCGCCTTGGTATTCAGCCTGCGCGCCAGCGCCATGGCTTCATCCATCAGCTTGTCATGCGGCACCACCGAGTAAGCCAGGCCCATCGCCTGCGCTTGTTTGGCATCAAAAGGTTCGCCCAGCAGGCACAGTTCCGCCGCCTTGGCATGACCCACCAGACGCGGCAGATACCAGGTCGCGGTTTCGCCCATCAGGCCACGCTCGACGAAATTAACGCCGAAGTTGGCCTGCTCGCTGAGTATGCGGAAGTCCGCTGCGAACGCCATGTTGCAACCGGCACCGCGGGTCACGCCGTTAACTGCCGCAATCACCGGCTTGGTAATCTGGCTGAAACCGATGGCGTAGTAATACTTCATGTCAAACAGCGGCTGAGGCGAAGTGCCGACTGTGCCGGCTTTTTCTGCTTCTGCACGGGCTTTCAGATCAGCGCCGGAGCAGAAGCCGCGGCCATTACCGGTAGCGATAATGGTCCACACCTCCGGGTCGGCTTCCGCCTCACGCAACACGTGCTCCATCTCGTTGCGCATCACGTTGTCGATGGCATTCAGCCGCTCGGGGCGGTTGAGTCTCAGGATGCCGATATGTTCACGCACTTCCCATTGAATGGCTTGATACATGGTGTTGCCCTTCCCTGCGCTGTATTAAGTGACTGGACTTTTCGTCCGGCGTTGCACGATGTGCAAGCTCGTACCGTTACGACCCCGGGAGAATAACTCAAGCGAAATGTCAAGGCCGACAGAAGATCTTGCAGGGCGCAAAAGACCCTGCAAAACGGACGCAAAAACAATATGTTGCAAACCATGATTAAAGTCAAATCACGAGACTTTTCAGCCGTACGTCGCGGGCGCATACTGCTCGCCAATTCGCTTTTACAAAAACCGCTTTTACAAAACATTGGCGCCCAGTCAGCGCCGCAGACAGAAAGGTCAAGAAAATATGAATGAATCCGCCCTCGGCGCCGCCAACGCCGTTGCACTCTCGGAGCAGGAAATCAGCCGCGACACCCTCCTCGAGAAATATGCCAAGGGTAAGGAAACCAGTATTACCGATGTGCGACGACGGGTCGCCCGTGCGCTGGCCCAGGTCGAGGCCGAGGACCAGCGAGCCCTGTGGGAAAAACGTTTCCTGCAGGCCCAGGAAGAAGGCTTCATCCCCGCCGGCCGCATCAACTCCGCCGCCGGTGTGCAACTTGCGGCAACCCTGATTAACTGTTTTGTGCAACCGGTCGGCGATTCGATCTCCGAAACCGTTGACGGCCGCCCCGGCATCTATATCGCGCTGCAGGAAGCCGCGGAAACCATGCGACGCGGCGGCGGCGTCGGTTACGACTTTTCCTCGATCCGCCCCAAGGGCGCCGAAGTCAAAGGCACCCAGTCCAATGCCAGCGGCCCGGTGTCCTATATGCGCGTATTTGACCGCTCCTGCGAGACCGTGGAATCCGCCGGCTCGCGCCGCGGCGCGCAGATGGCCGTGCTGCGTTGCGACCATCCGGACGTCGAGGAATTCATCCACGCCAAGGACAAGGGCGACCTGACCAACTTCAACATCTCCGTCGGTGTCACCGATGTGTTCATGGAAGCCGTCGAGAAAAACGGTGACGTCGAACTGGTTCACCGCTCCAAGCCCAATGCCAAGCAGATGGCCAAGGGTTCTTATCAGCGCGAGGACGGCCTGTGGGTTTACTCCAAGGTGCCGGCGCGCGATTTGTGGGAACAGGTCATGCGCTCGACTTATGACCACGCCGAACCGGGCATCCTGTTCATCGATCGCATGAACAAGGATAACAACCTCAATTACTGTGAAACCATCGAGGCCACCAATCCCTGCGCCGAACAGCCGCTGCCGCCCTACGGCTGCTGCTGCCTGGGTTCGATCGACCTGACCAAATTCGTCAAGCAGCCCTTCGCCGAAAAAGCGGAATTCAATTTTGAACATTTCGGCCGCGTTGTCGCTGTCGCCACGCGCATGCTCGACAACGTGCTCGACGTCACCGCCTGGCCGCTGAAACAGCAACAGGAAGAAGCCGCCAACAAGCGACGCGTCGGTCTCGGCTTTACCGGGCTGGGTGATGCGCTGATCATGCTGCGCCTGCGTTACGACACCCCGGAAGCGCGCCAGATGGCCGCAAAGATTTCCGAAGCCATGCGCGATGCTGCCTACCGCGCCTCTGCGGAACTCGCCCGCGAAAAAGGCGCTTTCCCGCTGTTCAATGCCGATCTGTACCTTAGCGGCACCAGCTTTGCCGCACGCCTGCCGGACGACATCAAACAGGTCATCCGCAAGAACGGCATCCGCAACAGCCACCTGTTGTCGATCGCACCGACCGGCACGATCAGCCTGTCCTTCGCCGACAACGCCTCGAACGGCATCGAACCGCCGTTCTCCTGGACCTACACCCGCAAGAAGCGCATGCCCGACAACACCATGCGCGAATTCGCCGTCGAAGACCACGCCTGGCGCCGCTACAAGGCCGAAGGCGGCAACACCGAGAAACTGCCGCCATGGTTTGTCACCGCGCTTGAGATATCGGCCAGCGCGCATGAAGAAATGGTCGCCGCGGTGGCGCCTTACGTCGACACCAGCATCTCCAAGACCGTCAACGTGCCCGAGGACTATCCCTACGGCGAATTCCAGGACCTCTATTTCAAGGCCTGGAAATCCGGCCTGAAGGGACTCGCGACCTACCGGCCGAACAACATCCTCGGCTCCGTGCTGTCGGTGGAACCGAGCAGCAAGGAGAAGGCGCCGCAGGATTTCCGCGCCGACGACGTGAACCGCCGCATCCAGATCCAGTCGCTGCCGGCCCCAGTACTGGCCAGCCTGCGCTGGCCCGGCCGCCCGTCGATGAGCGCCGGTAATCCGGCGTGGACCTACATGATCGAGCATCCGCACGGCGCCTTTGCCGTGTTTGTCGGCCATGTCGAGAACGAACACAACCACGCTTTCGAAGTCTGGGTGAACGGCAGCGAACAGCCGCGCGGCCTCGGCGCCGTCGCCAAGACGCTATCGATGGACATGCGTGCCGATGATCCGGGCTGGCTCAAGCTCAAGCTCGACTCGCTGGCCCGTGCAGGCGGTGATGAACCTTTCGACATGGCCTTCCCGCCGCTGGGTGAAGTCAAACGCATGCCTTCTGTCGTCGCCGCCTTCGCGCAGGTCGTGCGCTGGCGCGCCGATCAACTGGGCGCACTGACCTCGCCCGGCGCCGCATTGTTCGGCCAGTCGGCGACACCGGTGCTCGACGCGATGTTCGCGCCGAAAGAACCCAAGACCGGCACCGACGGCACGATGTCGTGGACCGTCGATGTGCTCAACCCGCGCACCGGCGATGACTTTGTATTGGGCATCAAGGAAATCACCCTGCCCGACGGCGTAACAAGACCGTACTCGATGTGGCTCGCCGGCGAATACCCGCGCGCCCTCGACGGCCTGTGCAAGATCCTCTCGCTCGACATGCGCGTGATGGATCCGGCCTGGATCGGGATGAAATTAAAGAAACTGCTGGAATTCCCGGAACCGCTGGGCGACTTCATGGCCTTCGTACCGGGTGAACGCAAACAGGCGACCTATCCGTCAACCGTTGCCTATGTCGCACGGCTGATCATGCACCGCTATGCGATGCTGGGCATCCTCGACGAAAACGGCGCGCCGTTGACGCAGATGGGCATTTTGGAAGCACCCGAACGCAGCAATGAACCGAAAGTCATGAAAGGTTCACGCTGCCCCGAATGCGGCAACGCCACGCTGATCCGCAAGGACGGCTGCGACTGGTGTTCGGCCTGCGGTTACACAGGCACCTGCGGCTGATCCCTCTGCTGTAGTCCACATGATCGGATGACTGCGCGCCACTCCGGTGGCGCGTAGTAACATCCTCCGCTCACCCGGAGGATATTCATGGCCAAATCCACACTCGGCAAACTGCCGCGCGAAGCTATCCGCATGCTCGAGTTGCCGCGCCTTGCGCCCGGCATTATCGAAGAATTCCGCAACCTCGTCGACCTCACCGGCACACTGTCCGACGCCTGCGATGAGCTCGGCCTTGTCGCCGTCATCCCCGGTTACTTGCTGCCGCCGGTCAACCTTGGCAAACGCATCGTCGGCCCGGCACTGACTGTGCGCAACATCGCGCACGCTACACAGATTCATAAAGCCGCCACCGACAAGACCAGCGGTCAGGGCGAAACCGAAGCGCACAATCTGGCCGAGCCCGGCGACGTACTGGTGATCGAAGGCGTGATGGGCTGCTCGAATATGGGCGGTCAGTCGGCAACCATCGCCAAACGCCAGGGCTTCATCGGCGCCATTGTCGACGCGACGGTGCGCGATCCCGATCAGTATCGCGGCATGGATTGGCCGGTATGGTGCAAGGGCTTCACACCGATTACCGGCAAGTGGCGTATGCAGACCGTTGAAGTCAACGGCACCGTGCAGATCTGCGGCATCCCGGTCAAGCCCGGCGACATCATCTGCGCGGATGACGCAGGTGTTGCGGTAATCCCGCATGAAAAAGCCGCGCTGGTGCTGGAAGCCGCACGCAAGATCGACGCCGGCGACAGCAAACGCAAGGCCGATATTGATGCCGGCGCCAGCGTCTCCGACCTGATCACCAAAAAATACAAATAAGCATTACGTCATCCGGAGGAAACCATGAGCGAAGCCACCAACCTGATTTTCATCATGTCCGACGAGCACAACAAACGCGTGCTCGGCTGTGCGGGACATCCGATGATCAAGACACCCAACCTCGATGCGCTGGCCGCCCGCGGCACGCGCTTCACCTCGGCCTACACCAACTGCCCGATCTGCGTGCCGGCGCGCGCCTCGTTCGCCACCGGGCAGTACGTGCACAAGATCCGCTATTGGGACAACGCCATTGCCTACGACGGCAAGATCCCGACCTGGGGCCACCGGCTGATGGCGCAGGGCCATCATGTTGCCTCGATCGGCAAGTTACATTACCTCGACTCCGAAGCCAAACGCAACGGCTTCGACGAAGAGATCCTGCCGCTGCACATCGTCAACGGCGTCGGTGACCTTCTCGGACTGATCCGCGAAGAACTGCCGCGACGTTCAGGCTCCGCCAATCTCGGCCCTGAAGCCGGCCGCGGGGAATCCGAATACACCAAATACGACCGCGACATCGCCACGGAAACCATCAAGTGGCTGAAGACCAGGGCACCTGCATTAAAAGCCAAACCCTGGGCTTTATACGTCGGCTTTGTCTCTCCGCACTTCCCGCTGATAGCCCCGCCGCAGTTTTACGACATGTACCCCGAAGATGCCGTACCCTGGCCCAATATGTATGACCACGACCAGCGGCCGCAGCATCCCTTCATCGACGCCATGCGCAAGAGCATGTGCTACGACGATCCCTTCGATGCGCCGATGGTACGCCGGGCGATTACCGCCTACTTCGGCCTGACTTCCTTCATGGATGACAACGTCGGCAAGATCCTGCGCACACTGGAAGAAATCGGCCTGATGAACAACACGCGTGTGGTTTATTCCTCGGACCACGGCGACAACCTCGGCACCCGCGGCATGTGGGGCAAGTCGACCATGTATGAAGAATCCGCCGGCATCCCGATGATCATGGCCGGCCCCGGCGTCCCTGCCGGCAATGTCTGCGACACGCCGGTGACGCTAGCCGACGGCTTCCCGACCTTCATCCATGCGCTCGGCGCCAAAGCCCATCCGGACGATGCAACACTGCCCGGCGCCTCGCTGATCGATATCGCTCAGGGCAAGGTGCCGGCGCGCACTATTCTCTCCGAATACCACGCCGCGGCTTCAATGTGCGGCGCATTCATGATCCGGCACGGCCAATGGAAATACATCCATTACGCGACCGTGCCGCCGATGCTGTTCGACCTTAAAAACGATCCGGAAGAACGCAAAGATCTCGGCCGCGACCCCGCTTATAAAGCCGTAATCGCCGAATGCGAACAGGCGCTGCGCAAAGTGGTCAATCCCGAAGCCGCGGATCAAATGGCCAAGGCCGACCAGAAAGCGATGATCAATAAATACGGTGGTGAAGACGCCATTCTCAAACGCGGCACTTTCCGTTACTCGCCGCCGCCGGGCTCCAAGGCCGCTTACTTCGAAGCCAACCAGAACAAAAAATAACAGGAAGCACCCGGAGGAGAAGACGATGCGCACAACACTGACCGTGGCAGCGCTGTTCGCCGCCGGCACTGCACAAGCCCAGGGTTACCCCACCAAACCCATCCGCATGATCGTGGCTTCAGCGCCGGGTGGCGCGCCCGACATCCTCGGCCGCGCCATCGCACAGAAAATGTCCGACTCGCTGGGTCAGCAGGTCGTTGTCGACAACCGCGCCGGCGCCAGCGGCCTGATCGGTGCCGAAATGGCGGCCAAGTCCGCACCCGATGGTTACACGCTGTTTCTGGGAACAACAACGCTCTACGCCATTCTTCCCAACCTGAAAAAGAATCTCCCCTACGACATCAGGCGCGATTTCATTTCTGTGACGCAGATTGCCGGCGCCTCCAATGTGCTGGTGATCAACGCCACGGTCCCGGCAAAATCGGTTGCTGAACTGCTGCAACTGGCAAAGTCCAAACCCGGCGCACTGAACTACGCTTCCGCCGGCCGCGGCACGCCGGCACACCTTGCCGGTGAAATGATCAACGTGCTCGCGAATGTCAGCATGACCCATGTGCCGTATAAAGGTGCCGGCCCGGCACTGGTGGATGTCATTGCCGGCCAGGTGCAACTGATCATCACGTCACCGATCGCCGCCGGCCCGCATATCAGCAGCGGCAAGGTTCGCGCGCTGGCCACGACGGGCGCAGCGCGTAATCCCGCGCTACCCGATCTGCCGACGGTGGCCGCCACCCTGCCCGGTTACGAAATCACCCAGTGGTGGGGCCTGTCGCTGCCCGCAAAAACGCCGCGTGCGCTGAGCGAACGCCTGCAGACCGAAGCCGTCAAGGCGGTCAACCTGCCCGATGTCCGCGAGCGCATCATCCGCACCGGTGCAGAGCCGGTCGGCGGCACCGCCCAGGCTTTTGACGCCCTGATCAGCACTGAGCAGAAGCGTCTGGGCAATGTCATTCGCAAGGCCGGCATCACCCTCGAAGACTGAATATTCCTGCGGCCGCAAAAAAATGGGCGCCGGGAGGCGCCCAAAGGGGAGACATGCGTTCGCTTACATTCTGCAGACTGTTGATTTATCGCGGCTTTTGCGATCAACCGACATCGTGCAAAATGCTCACACAGTAAAGACTGCGGGTTTCCGCTAAAGTTCCGCCGCCATGACACTGACCGAACTGCGTTACATCGTTGCCGTTGCCCGCGAACGCCACTTCGGTCGCGCCGCCGAAGCCTGCTGCGTCAGTCAGCCGACGCTGTCGGTTGCCGTGAAGAAACTGGAGGACGAACTCGGCGTGCAGATTTTCGAACGCAGCCCCGGCGAACTGAGCATCACGCCGGCCGGTAACCGCGTCATCGAGCAGGCGCAACGCGCGCTCGAAGAGGCCGAGAAGGTAAAAACCATAGCAAAATCAACGGCTGATCCACTCGACGGCGCACTCAAGCTCGGCGTCATCTTTACCATCGGCCCCTATCTGCTGCCGCAATTGATTCCGATTCTCAGACGGCGCGCACCAAAGATGCCGCTGATGCTTGAAGAAAACTACACCGCCGTCCTGTCGGAACGGCTGAAACGCGGCGATATCGACGCCGCCATCGTCGCCCTGCCCTTCGACGAACCGGGCATCACCGTAACGCCGCTGTATGACGAGCATTTTGTCGTCGCCCTGGCGAAAACCCACCCTTGGGCCAAACGGAAAAGCATTTCCTCTGATGCATTGGCCGGGGAAAGCCTGCTCCTGCTCGGCACCGGCCACTGCTTCCGTGACCAGATTCTCAATGCCTGCCCCTCGCTGAACCGCTCCAGCGCCACTCCCGGCTCGTTGCAGAAAACGGTTGAAGGGTCCTCGCTGGAGACCATCCGCCTGATGGTGGCCTCCGGACTCGGCCTGACGGTGCTCCCGGCATCAGCGATTCCGGTCAAACGTGCGGCCAACGATCTGCTCACCTACATTCCGTTTACCCGCCCGGTTCCCGACCGGCGTGTCGTGCTGGCTTCGCGCTCCAGCTTCCCGCGCGCGCCGGCGCTGGATGTCATCCGCGACGCCATCACCGCCTGCGCCCTCAACGGCACCACGGCCATAAAATAAATTTCAATAAAAACAAATAGTTGTCAGTCCGCGCCATTGATAGTCAATGACTATCGGTTAATTAACAACAATCAATTAGATTAATTTTAGGGGCATCTCCAGAATGCATCCCATGCGTTGCAAGACGCACAAACTTTCAACCACAGGAGATGCACATGAAACCCGAATCCGTCACCGTCAAGAACATCGAAGCCGCTTTTGCCGGCGAATCCATGGCGCATATCAAATACATGTATTTCGCCAAGATCTGCCGCGAACAGGGCGACGTTGAAACCGCCAAAGTATTCGAAGAAACCGCCGCACAGGAAATCCAGCACGCCTTCGGCCACCTCGACCTGCTCTTCCCGAAAACCGAACTGACCCCGGGCAAGGCGCTGGACATGGCGATCGCCGGCGAGACCTACGAATACACCGAAATGTATCCGCAGTTCCGCCATCTCGCCGAACAGGAAGGCAACCACGCCGCAATCAAGGAAATGGACGAGCAAATCGAAGAGTCCAAGGAACACGCGGCCCGTTTCCAGCAGACGCTGGCCAAGGCCGCCAAGCGCTTCGCCGCGCTGGCCAAGGTCGAAGAGCATCACGCCAACCACTACCGTTCAGTGCGCGCGAAAGTCGCGACCTGATCAACCAACCCTCAATTCAAGGAGATATCAAAATGGCAACCGAATTTCGCAAATGGGAATGCATTGTCTGCGGTTACGTTTACGACGAAGCCGCCGGTGATCCCGAGCACGGCATCCGGGCCGGCACGCGCTGGGAAGACATCCCGGAAGACTGGGCCTGCCCGGAGTGCGGCATCCTCAAAGCCGATTTCGAAATGGTATTGAAAGCTGCGTAATGCTCTGCTGCAAGGGGTGTCCGCCGATTCCGGCGGACACCCTGCCTTTCCCGACCGGCCACAAGATCAAGCCCTAAAGCTTTCGACGGCTTTGTGCGGATGACGCTGTTTGATACCATCCAGCGCTGATTTTCAAGAATTCCCAGAAAGAAACCCATGCACCCGATCGTCATCATCGGCAGCGGTCTTGCCGGCTACAACACCGCCAAGGAACTGCGAAAACTCGACGCGGCAACGTCGCTGGTCGTCATCGCTTCCGACAGCAGCTCGTTTTATTCCAAGCCGATGCTTTCAAATGCCATCGCCTCGAAAAAGACGCCGGCCGCCATTGCCCTGAACACGCCGGCACAGATGGCCGAGCAGCTCAAGGGCATCGTCCGCCCCAACACCCGCGTCGACGCCATCGACACCGCCGCACACACCCTGAAAATAGGCGAGGAAACGCTGCACTATTCGAAACTGGTTCTGGCGCTCGGCGCCGACCAGATCCGCCTGCCGATCACCGGTAGCGGCGCCGCAGACATCCAGACCGTCAACGACCTCGACGACTACGCCCGCTTCCGCACTGCTATTGAAGGCAAGAAACGCGTCGCCATCATCGGCGCGGGACTGATCGGCTGCGAATTCGCCAATGACCTCGCCGCCGGCGGTTACGCCGTAGACATCATCGACATCGCACAACAGGCGCTGGGCCGCCTGCTGCCGCCCGAAGGCGGCGCCATGCTCAAGGACAAACTGACGGCGCTGGGCGTGCAGTGGCACCTCGGCACCAGCGTACAGTCGGTGGATACCGCCAACGGTGCCTATACGCTGACGCTGGCCAATGGCGCCACACTGCAGTCCGACATCGTGCTCTCGGCCGTCGGCCTGAAACCGCGCACTGCGCTCGCCGCTGCAGCGGGCATCAAAGTCAACCGCGGCATCGTCGCCGACCGCAACCTCGCCACCAGCGCACCTGATGTTTACACGCTGGGCGATTGCGCGGAAATCGAAGGCATGGTGATGCCTTATGTGATGCCGATCATGCATGCCTCGCGCGCGCTGGCGCAGACGCTCACCGGAAAAACCACGGCAGTTTCCTTCCCCGCGATGCCGGTGATGGTAAAAACCCCCGCCTGCCCGACCATCGTTGCACCGCCGGCCATCGGTGCCGCCGGCAGCTGGCAGGTCGCAGCCACCGCCGATGGCGTCAAATCGCTGTTCAACAGCGCCGACGGCAAGCTGCTGGGCTTCGCACTCAACGGTGCCGCCACCGCGGAACGCGCCAAACTCGCACCGCAGTTGCCGCCCGTGCTCGCCTGAACGCGTTGACCACCGCAAAAACGGTAACGGCGGCAGTGTAGTATTCGGTCGATGCTGCCGCCCGTCACCAAAACACTGCTGATCGCGAATATCGCGGTCTTCCTGCTACAGGAATTCCTCGGCGACATACTCATCGTCTGGTTCGGCCTGTGGCCCTTTCACACGCCCGAAGCCTACGGTGCCGGCTTCATGCCCTGGCAGGTCATCACTTACGGCTTCCTGCACGGCGGCCTGATGCATATCGGTTTCAACATGCTGGCGCTGTACATGTTCGGCGGCCAGCTGGAAATGGTCTTCGGCCAGCGGCGATTCCTGGTGTATTACCTGGGCTGTATTTTTGCCGCGGCGCTCACCCAACTGACCGTGCTGTCCCTTGTCGGCGGCGAAGCCTATCCCACGGTCGGCGCTTCCGGCGGTGTGTTCGGCCTGCTGCTCGCCTACGGCCTGCTTTTCCCGCATCACAAAGTGATGCTGCTGTTCCCGCCGATTCCGATGCCGGCGTGGCTGTTTGTCACGCTGTACGGTCTTCTGGAAATCTTTCTCGGTGTCACCGGCACCCAGTCCGGCGTCGCACATTTCGCACACCTTGGCGGAATGCTCGGCGGCTGGCTGCTGATCCGCCAGTGGCGCCGCCGCCCACCCGGCGGTTACTGATTACCCGTTCTCAGGCCCAACAGCGCTGCAGCAGCGCGCGGATCCAGTCGTAGTCGGCATCCAGCGTCGAATGCCGCAACGGCTTGTGCATATCGGCATCACCGCGAATGCGCTGGAGTCGCGCAACGCGGACATTGGCGTCATGCACCGCATACCCGTACCGTTGATAACGGTCGCGCTCGATCGCCGTTTCCGCAGCGGGCGCATCGCGCAGCCAGATCCATTCTGCGACAAAATCCTGCGCCAAACGCTCCAGTTGGTCGTACAGCTTCTCATCAATAGCCTGCGGCGGTTCCAAAGCCTGCGGCTCTGCCACGGCATCAGGACCGCTCAAGCACCACAGCTGCACCCATTCGGCAGCCCCCTCGGTCACCCGCAATTCAATGGCTGCACCGTCACGCCGGATCTCGAACAGCGCATCGCGCTCGTGATTGAGCACATAACCGTTCCAGAGTCCGATATCCTGACGCATCACGGCAAACGCCAGTTCCAGCCGGCTGTCCGCTGCCAGCGAGAAAAAGCGGTTGCCGGTATCCGCTGAACTGGTGGTGATCGGGGCTTCGACATGATCAACAATCTTGCCGTCGGCGATCCGCGCACGGCCGCTTCGACCGGCGGCGACATTCACCCACTCTGCCACCACCGCAAGCTGCGGAAACTCCTGTGAAGCCAGCACAAAAGCCGGGAAAGGAACGCCGCCACGGACCTTGAAATCGTAAGACAACGCATCGTCGCCGTGATGCTCTTCGAAACCACCCTCGAAGATTTCCTCGACCAGCAGGGCTTTGATGCGCGCATCCGCGGCCGTCAGCAAGGCACTGTCGCCGCTCACGGTCAGCGTGGCATGGATCAGCAGGTCGGTGCTCATCAGAAATTCATTTAACGGTTTTTGAGGGACGGATATAAATGACGTAATACACCAGTGCCACCAGCACGCTGCCGCCAACGATATTGCCGGCAATGACCGGAACCAGGTTGCGGAACATAGCGTACACCGTGATGGCATCGGCGCCTGCCGGCAGCGCGATGCCCGATTCCTTCAACAACAGCGCCAGCGGGAAAAAATACATATTTGCAATCGAGTGCTCGAACCCTGCGGCAACAAAGGCCGAGATCGGCAGTACGATGGCGAAAAACTTGTCGACCAGGCTGCGCCCTGCCAGCACCATCCACACCGCCATGCACACCAGCACATTGCACAGCACGCCGCGGAAGAACAGTTCGGTCACCGGCATTGTGCTTTTGGCGATGGCGATCTTCAGATAGGAATGCGCGACCGCACCGCCGTTCATGCCGGCGTGCCCCGACAGGAACACCAGCAGCGCCAGGCCGGCCGCACCTGCAAAGTTCGCCGCACACACCACCAACCAATTTCGCAGCACTTCATTCGTGCTGACCTTGCCATCGGCCCAAGCCATCGCCAGCAGGTTGTTGCCCGTGAAGAGCTCGGCGCCTGCGACCACCACAAGTAACAGGCCCAGCGAAAAACAAACCCCGCCCAGCACACGCGCAACCGCGAAGGACAGCCCGGCATCGCTGATCACCAGCGTGAAGTACAGCGCACCGAGTCCGATGAAAGCGCCGGCGAGCATACCCAGCATCGCCATCGACAGCAGCGGCAGCCGCGCCTTGGTCACGCCGATGTTGTCAACGCGCTCGGCGATCTGCTGCGGCGAGTAGGCATCCATATTGAAATTGTCGGCCATCGTCATTCATTCCCGGGCATTCACGATGATTCTTCAGGTGTAGTGTAAGCGCAGTGCACAGAATCGGGTAATCTTGCGCCCCATGAAAGTCCGCAAATACTTGCCCAAGCTTAAGCTCGCCGACTATTACATGGGCCGCGACCGTGAATACCACCACGAACTGACGCCCGAACTGCGCGCCAATGCGCGCGAAACCCTTAGACGCGTGAACCGCCTGCTCAAACGCGCAGGACTCGCGCGCAAAATCAGCTCCGGCTGGCGGCCCGCAGCGGTCAACGCCACAGTGCCTGGTGCCGCCAAAGGCAGCAAACACATCAGCTGTCTGGCGATTGATCTCGAAGACCGCGACGGCGCGCTCGATGCCTGGTGCATAACCCACCTGGATGTGCTCGAAGCGGTCGGTCTGTGGCTGGAACATCCCGCGGCCACACCCGACTGGTGCCATCTGCAGATCCAGCCGCCGCGCTCGGGCAACCGCGTCTTTGAACCATAAGTTATTGTTTTATTTATTTATTTTTAATCGAGAAACGTCGCGTAATCTTCCAGCGCAATACGTTCCGGCTGGAAGGTATTGACCACCGCTTCGGCGTCGGCATAACCCATCGCCATGCCGCAGATCACCACCCACTCGCTGCCGAGCCTGAGTTCACGCCGCGCCACATCCGGATAACTCGCAATCGACGCTTCAGCACAGCTATGCAGGCCACGCGCCCGCGCCGCCAGCATCAGCGTTTGCAGGAACATACCGTAATCCAGCCAGCTACCCTTCTCCAGCTTGCGGTCGATTGTGAACACCAGACCCGCCGGCGCACCGAAGAAGGTGTAGTTGCTGGCGCGATAGGCTTTGGATTTTTCGTGATCGCCCTTGCCGATGCCCAGGGTTCCATACAAACCCCAGCCGCAGGCGCGACGTCGCGTGAGATAAGGCTCGAACACCGGGTCGGTGTAGTAATCGTAATCGCGCTGGTGGCCGGGCTCGTCATTAAGAAACGCCGACTCGATTGCCATGCCCACGCGCTTCAGCGTCGCGCCGGTCAAAACATGCACGCGCCAGGGCTGGATGTTCGAACCACTGGGAGCGTGCCGGCCGAGTTCAACGATTTCGCGCAAGAGCGCCGGCGGCACCGGATCGGGTTTGTAGGCACGGACTGAACGTCGCGAGCGCACCGCCTCAAACACATCAGTCGCGGACACGGTGGAACACGGGCGGGATGGGGTGCTCTGCGTCATTCAGCTTTGACTCCTGCGTCACGGATCACTTTGCTCCAGGTCTCGATTTCGCGCGCCAGATGACGGCGCAAATCATCGGGCGGCCCCGGCAAGGGTTCGGCGCCCTGGGCCAGAAGGCGCTCGCGCGTCTGCGGCTCCTGTAGCAGCGCGGTTACTTCCGCATTGAGCCGGGACACGATGGGCTGCGGCGTTTTTGCCGCGGCAAACAAACCGAACCAGCCGACGGCATTGAATCCGGGCAAGCCGGTCTCAGCCAGCGTCGGCAACTCCGGAAACACCACCGAACGTTTATTGCTGGTGACGCCGATGCCGCGCAGCTGCCCCTTGCGGATATACGGCGACAACACCAGCACATTGTCGATTGCCGCATCGAGCCGGCCGCCAAGCAGATCGGGAATCACCGCGCCGGTCCCCTTGTACGGCACGTAAAGCATGTCGATGCCCGCGTTGCGTTTGATCAGTTCGCCGGCCAGGCGCTGCAGCGAACCCGGCGTCGAGCCCGCCCAGGTCAGTTTTCCGGGATTGGTTTTGGCGTGCGTGATCAGTTCGGTCATGTTTTTGATCGGCAATGCCGACTGCACCACCAGCACATATGGCGAGGTGCCGATGAAGGCGACCGGTGCCAGATCCTTCTGCAGGTCAAAGGGCAGTTTGTAAAGCGTGCTGATGGTGCCCCAAGAGCCTGCAGCCATGATGAGTGTGTAACCGTCAGGCTGTGAATTCACCACCAGATTGATGCCGATGATGCCGCTCGCTCCCGGCCGGTTATCGACCACCACCTGCTGGCCGAATTTTTCCGAAAGGCGCGCAGCAACGATGCGCCCCATCACATCCGTACTGCCGCCGGCGGGCAGGCCGATCACCATGCGGATCGGGCGCTGCGGATAGGACTGCGCGTGCACACCGCTCCAGACCAGCAACGCCAGGACGGCGAGCGCCCATTGCCATCTCTTGTTCATGTTCTCCTCCCGCCAGTAATTGAAGTCAATTTACCACCGACCGGACGCCGGCTGTGAGGCTGCGGCGGCTGACCACCACGCACCGCTTGGTCAAACTGCCTGCGCCATCATGAATACATCAACCCTGCGTACCGGACTGGTCTTCGCCCTGCTGCAGCTGTTCTTCACGCTGACGTGGACCGTTTACGCGATCTATCTGCCGCGGCTGGCCGCACCAAACGGCAACCCGCTGCTGTTCCCGGCGATCACCTTCGTCTGGACCGTCATCTCATCGGCCTTGCACGCCGCCGTCGGCGCCAAACACTGGCTGTCGGGACTGCGGCTGTTCGGTCTCGGTATCGCCGGCGCCATCGCGACCTATCCGACCGGCGTGCTGCGCGACACCGATCCGCAC
>Ga0222713_10000213_pt1 | contig 64069 bp, 85 predicted proteins | sample C33_649DmetaG_FD_165061 | JGI IMG/M metagenome (GOLD analysis project Ga0222713, IMG submission 165061) | Estuarine water microbial communities from San Francisco Bay, California, United States - C33_649D | ecosystem: Environmental > Aquatic > Marine > Unclassified | place: USA: California...
ATGGCAGAAATGTGCCGTACAGCTCTTGACAAGAGCCGCGAAATTGAAGAAGCATACGATAAAGAAGATGAAGAGATGATGATTAGATTAATCAAAGTCCGTCAATCACTTTGGACATAATATGAAATCATCTAGATTTAGAACTTGGGTTAGAGAACTTTGGTACGAAAATTGCGAAGAACATTTTCAAGCAAACATACCTAAATATACCCATGAGGAATATTTTCAGAAATTTAAATGGTGGCTAAAAAGAGAATATCGACATCAACAAGAAAAGGAAAAGAAACGTGAAGAATACTCAGGAAGAGCTATACCGTCGGTACATGTCATTCAATGAATTAATGCTCGAAGAAAATAAACCTTTAGAAGTAGCGGCCATTATGGCCGTACAGGCCTTGAGCATTTATAGAACTGTTCTTTCGGAAGAAGATTATTTAAAAATGGTAGAATCAATTTACAACAATAGATTTGATGTTAAAAAAATCGAAGGACCGATCATACAATGAAGTCACAGACACCAGCAGAAGGCATCATGAAGACCAATGACTTTGGAGATTCAAAGTTTTATAAAGTAGTCTGCGGCTGTGGTCAGGATGATCACAGCATTGACTTTGAAGTTGAAGCAGCCGAGACTGGCATTAATGTTAATACTTATGTGACAGTAAAAACTGATTATTGGTCAGAATCGATCAAAAAGCGTTACGACATCGATAATCCCTATCTACAAGAACTAGACTGGGCTCTCAAAGACCTTTGGAATGGACTGATCATAAGATTAAAACTTACTTGGACCGTGTGGACCAAGGGCTATATCAAAACAGAATCTATTGTAGCTATGACTGAACAACAGGCTCTTAACTATGCCGATACAATCAAATCGGCAATTCAAGATGTTAAAGAATTTCGTAAACAAGTAGATCCAAAAAATAAAGCAGCATCTAAACTAGCAGAAGAAGGAGATTGTGTATGACAACTAATCCCAAGGGTTCCTGGCCGTTTATGCCTAGCGATGCTCCCGAACCAACTGCGAAAGACCTAGAAGAACAAAAGATAGCAGAACAACAGAAACTTATTGAAGTTCTAAAATTCACACCACGCACATATAGAATCAGTATGTGGGGTTACGGTGGTGAAAAGGTCATGGGGACCGTAGATCGTAAAATCTATGATTACTTTAAATCTCGTAGATTGGATCTGAGCGATTTCGCTTGGGATAGTGACTACGCTGATGAACACGAAATCCCCGAAGAGATGTGGCCGTTTCCCCCTGGTAGTTGGTATGAGTGCGATGACATGGGCCATGTTAACGGTGTCGATCGTGACAGTGGCACACTACAGATCGAAGATGAAAACGGTAACACTATCATTGAACGAAGTCTAGAAGATATCGATGGCTGTGATATTGAATTAAGCTGCGGTGATGAAGTATGGGTCGATTCTAGAGATCCAGGCACTGTAGTCTTTCTCGGAAGCAGTAATGAAAAAGGAACATTCTTTGAAGGTGAGATTAATCTAACTGCTCCATTTGATCAAGAAAAATTAATCTTATTCTATGATGACTTCGACGGCAATGATATTATAAGCTCAGTAGAATATGACGGAGAAGAAATAGAAAACTGGGGAGCCAGTACAAATGGCAAGAGTTCGGATTTTGGATTCTATATTGCCGGCTCTTCAAAAGAAGGTAAATGGGAAAGATATCGAAATATGGATGATATCGAATATCCTATGACCGAATGGTTTTCTAAAAAGAACAAACCCGTGCTTGAGGGAATTTATGAAATCAAAACCTCCGGCAAAAATAGTTATCAACATCAGGCTAAATGGACTGGTTCTCGTTGGATCAGTGCGTGGCAAAACGATACCCCTGAAGCCGAAGATTTAAAAATAAAAGAATGGCGTGGACTATCTGTTGACCCAGATGCTACAGACAGCGAAGGCGGCGAGATTGATTAATGGAACCCAGTAAAAGTCCTGATCGACACACTTTTCAGAAGGAAGGTTATGTAAAACGCCAATCTGAAAACGGTGAACCGGTCAATGAAGATTACCTCGATTACTTTGAAAAGATAATCGAAGATCACAAAACTAAGTTTGACGATCCCCAAAGCCGTATTAACAATATGGAATACGATCTCCTAACCACTGATTGGATTTTGGAGAAAGTTCGTGTGTCTGAATCTTACGCTCAAAACTTATATTCAGCAATGTGTAACAACGATTTTATCAAAATAGATGTTATTCCTATCCTTAGACAAAATCCAAAAAAAGATTATTGGTCAGCTTCATGGCGTTATGCCGGGGGCATCGTTGCCGACATGCGACAAGAAGGCGATTATATTGATTGGTACTGTTCAGGAATTCGTGGAGGAATGAGCTACGATGATGATATCAAAGATGGTTTTGTGCCGGAAGGCATGATAACCGACGAGATCCGGAATGATCTCCAACGTCTTGGCTGGGTGATAGCATCCGGTGGAGATTGGGAAAAGTTTGTTTAACCAAATAGGAGAAAAGTAAAATAAAATGACCTGGGAACTCTACGAGGTCTGGTCCGAAGACGATATCGGCCATCAAGAATTGATTGAAACTACCAAAAGCCTTAAAGAGGCTAGGGCCATCGCCCAAACGACATTAATTGATTATCCAGTCGCTGTCATATATAAAGAAACAGAAGATGGCGATACTGAGGAAATCGAACGGTTGACATATGAATAGTTTGGTAGTATAATAACTATATTAACTGGAAACCAAGGAGCATTTCGATGGCTGTTACCAAAAGCAAATCTAAACATTTGGCAGAAGCACGGGCTAGTAAAGGACGCGATCTAAGTCCAAAATGGGACGGCCACGAGACCTGGACTACTGATCAATTCTATAGCCATTTCCGCCGTAGCATGGATTGGTATCGTATCGAAACCGGTAGTAAAGATCTAAAGCCCAAAGTCATCAATTGGATGTCGCAGGCTGGTTATACCAAAGATCAAATCAAAGCCTTCAAAGATACCAAAGACTGGCGTTGTAATGGTACTATGGGTGCTATCGCTGCTAACTTGCTCAAGGGTATGCCTATCGTTAGAGCAGACTTCAATAACGGAAAAAACATCGCTTCATGGTTAGGTGAACGCATCACTGAAGTAATCGAAGCTGGTAAAAACGATTATGAGCCCGAAGAGCCAGTTGAAGAACAAGTAGCTGTTCCTCAGATCACTATCCAAGATCGTCTTCGTGAAGCTTCCTATAAAATGACCGAAGAACTCGAGGATGCTGTTGAATCGTTCAGCGAAGATCCCGAAGCATTTGATCCTAAAGCGTTCAAAGTTTTAAATCTCCTGCGGGGGAAACAGGTCAAAGCTGCTCATGCTCGTATCATCAAAGATCTATACCAGCGGCAATACGATGAATATATCGAGCTTCAAGAAGGTAAATGTGATCAGCTTAAAGAAGGCTATTCACATCTATCTAAGGCACAGATCAAGAAAGTAGTGGCGTTCTATCACGATATCCTCAGTGCCTGTGACATGCTGATGCAGGAAGCCAAGGTTAACCGTAAGCCACGTGCTAAGAAACCCACTGACAAGGCCAAGATCGTTGCTAAGATGAAATATCTCAAACAAGACGACAAGCTGAAATTGGTTTCCGTTAATCCTCAGGATATCATCGGTGCCAAAGAGCTTTGGGTGTTCAATATCAAGACTCGTAAACTAGGCAAGTATGTCACTTCAGAGTTCGCAGAATTGAATGTCAAAGGAACTACCGTTACTGGTTTTGATGAGAACAAGAGCGTACAAAAGACCCTGCGTAAGCCCGAGGAACAACTTAAAGAATTTAAGGGTGCCGGTAAGGTACAGTTGCGTAAGTTCTTGGAAGATATTAAAGCTGTGGATATCAAACTCAACGGACGTATCAACGAAGATACCATTCTACTTAAAGTAGTTTAACCTATCATACCAACAATATTTTGTGAAACTCCAGCAGGATTAAACACAGTGATCATAGCTTGACCAGATACAGCAGCTAGAGTAACAGATGTTACACTGGTACCTCCAGCATCTCCCTTGCTCATGTTCACTGCGGCAAAACCTGTAGTTGATATGCTAGCCTGAACATTGATCTGGCGTGGTGAAGCATTAGTATTTCTTACACATACCCTTACTAGTCTACCTACTGTTAGATTTGTTATAGAAAGGGTTCGTGTGGCGTCAAAACTTCCTTCCCAATAATATAACTGATATAGAGAAGCATCGACAGTGAAATCACCTGAGCCGCCACCAAAGCCACCCGGATATGTTAAATTTGGTGTTGTTATAGTCGGTGATGTGCCTAGTACAACGCTACCACTACCTGTAGTCGCCGTTACACCTAGCGTACCATCGCCGCTTGATGTTGTAACAATACCGTTAGTGGTTAAACTGCCTAGTTTCTTATTAGTTAAACTTTCTGAACCAGCCAGGGTGGCGAGGGTGCCTGTAGTTGGTAGTGTGAGCGATGTTGATGCTGTTGTTGTAAATGAAAGGGCAAAATTACCAGCTGTGGTAAAATTGTTAGCTAGATCAATATTACCTGCTAATTTAATAGTTCTGTTAGCATTAATTACATCAAATGTCAGCGTCCTATCTGCGGTAAGTGCTGTTGAAGAGTTAGACGCAACGAATAAATCAAACGCTGTAGTTGTGGTGTCTCGAACTTCTAAAGTAGTGAAACGTCCGGTGGATGCTGTTGTAGCACCTATGCTCATATTATTGATAGTTCCTACCCCGGTCGAAGTTAACGCAAGGGTTGGCGTATTGCTGGCTGTCAGTGTTATTAAGTTCGTATAAGCTGTTCCATCAACATCGTAGGCTGCTAAGGATAATGTGTTGGCATTGGCTTTACCGGATTTAAACTGTGTTCCAGAAACAAAGAATGCGTTTGCTGTTATGCTGTCGCTGTCATCGCTGCCGAGTGTGGAATTTCCGTTTACCTGTAGATTTCCAGTAAGTGTAAGTGAAGTTCCATTTAACAGTTTATTAATGTTCCAACTGTCATCTGAAGAAGCATAAGTCAATGATGGTTTAGTGGCAGGGCCTTCTACGGTTATTCCCGCACCATTTGAAGCGGCTGCTGAGATCGATCCTTTAGCAATCGTGATGTTCAAATCTTCGACATCTAGTGTCGAAGTGTTTAATGTTACGGTGTTACCATTTACAACTAAATCGCCTTGAACAGTTAGATTACTACCAATAGTTGTAGTGCCCTGAACAGTTAGATTACTGCCGACGGATGTATTTCGTTGTATTATAACATCTTGATCAGCTCTTATATCATTGGCTCTAATGTCTGAATTAAAAGTTACAGCAGGAATAAATGTGATACCTGACGAATCGTTAGTATCTATAGTATTGCCTGTAAAAATCAAAGATCCAAAATTAATAGTAGTAGCAGCACCGAAGGCATTGACTGTAGTGGCTACAGTATTATAAAGATTCTGTGTTGTTTGTGTACCAACTACTGTCGGATTATTGATTGTCAATGTACCTGTGGTAGCACCAATATCGATCGTGGTAGCTGCTCCAAAAGCATTGACAGTAGTTGCTACTGTGTCATAGACATTCTGCGTAGTCTGAGTACCAACTAGAGTTGGGTTATTAACAGTAATTGTTCCTGTAGTAGCACCAATATCAATTGTGGTAGCTGCTCCAAATGCGTTGACAGTAGTTGCTACTGTGTCATAGACATTCTGAGTGGTCTGTGTGCCGACTAATGTAGGATTGTTGATCGTGATAGTACCGGTGGTAGCACCTATGTCTATAGTAGTAGCTGCTCCGAAAGCATTGACTGTTGTTGCTACAGTGTCATAGACGTTCTGCGTAGTCTGGGTTCCTACCAATGTAGGATTGTTGATCGTGATAGTACCGGTGGTAGCACCAACATCAATTGTGGTAGCAGCACCAAAAGCATTGACTGTGGTCGCCACGGTGTCATAGACGTTTTGAGTTGTTTCAGTGCCTACTAATGTTGGATTTCTTAAAGTGATCGTTCCAGTAGTGTCACCTATGTTAATCGCAGTAGCATCACCAAACGCATTAACTGTAGTTGCGGTAGTGTCATAAAGATACTGTGTGGCCACTGTACCTACAAGTGTAGGATTCTCGATAGTTATCGTTCCAGTGTTCGCTCCCATGTTGATCGCTGTCGCTGATCCAAACACGTTAACAGTAGTTGCGGTATTGTCAATTAAATTAAATGTGGTCTGATCGGTATTAAGTGTCTGGGTTCTTAATTCAACAGCACCCGTACCTGCTGGATCAATGATGATGCTATCATTAGAATTAGTACCTTGGATGACATTCTGATAGATGTATAATCCATCTGTGTTTATCCTGTCGCGAATATTAATATCACCACGAAGATAAACTTCACCGTCAATACGTCCTAGATATAATTCTCCGGCACCTGTGTCAGTGCGGATCATTTCATTAATATAGATAGGACTGATTTCAAATTGTAAATTGATAGGAAAATCTACATAACCAGTAGACAGGCCTGTCCAGGATGTTATTATTCTAAAGTTTGTTCCAGTAGCATTTGGTTCAGCATAAATGTTCTGTATCGTATAAGCGTATCTAGCTGTGGTTCCAGAAGCTGAATCTATAGTTACCCAGGTTCCAGGACTTCCCGGTGTTTCTCTTTGTAAAATAACAGAACCAGTAGTTAGAGCAGATTCAGCTTTGTAACTAGCAGAATATGTCAGTGTACCAGATACAGGAAGAGTGAAATTTATCTGTACAGTTTTACTAGCTTCTGAACTTGCCGGTAAATCTATTTCACCAGGACTGTCTAGGGTGCCGTCTCCGGTAAGGTTGATCGGTGATCCTGTAGTTCCTGTAGAGGTAAAATTAGTAACTCCATCTTCTCCCGGTATACTTTGTATGATCCCTACTTCGATATTGTTAAGATAAACAGTGTTTGATGTTAGAGCACCTCTCGAAGTTACAGTATGTAACGTGTCAGTTTCAGTTACGCCTAGTCCTTCGAATCTCAATTCTGTGTCGCTTATACGAGTGATGTTAATACCTCGGTCTACAGAAAATCTAATACTTTGATCGTCTGTAACTACTGATCCAACCCGACCGTATAATCTTAATTCTGTAGTACCTACAGGAACATCAAAGTCATATTCTGATCCAGATAAGGTAAATGTATCTTGTGCTTCGTTGGTATTTTCAAATACAATATTGTCTCCAGCGATGATCGTTATACTGTCTCTTACAGAATCTGCTTCTAATTTATAGCCTCCGGGCGGAGTTCCGTTGCCCAATAAACGCACTTTTCTAAAGAAATCATAGTAGGCCGCACTATTAGGATAGATGTTAGTTGATTCAAAAGAATGTGTAGATCCCGTACCTATGCCCAACAGATCTATAGCGGTACTAGTGATAGCATCATCTTCAGACAGGGCTAATTTAAAGGAATTGACTGAAACTAGAATAACGTAATATTTGTATCCATTAACCAGCCCGCCAATAGCGGTGCCGCCGCCTGAGTGATATAAAACACCCTGTCGATCTATGTAACCATGTGAATTAATTGTAATAACGTCAGTGCCCGTATTAACGGCCGTAGACGGATCAAATGTATTTGTTAGCGGCATTATTCGTCCTTGTACTCAGTATTTATTGTTACCGCACTAGTATAAATATTGATATCATGAAACAAAATCACATCGATCAAGTATTAGAATCTCTAGGGCAAACGCTGAAAAACATCGAATCTACAAAGGCCGCTACGCCCTTTGATATCAAAGATGTTACAGATAAAATCGGAGATATTGTCAAATCAATTCCGTATAATAGTATATCCGGGGATCAAATCGCAGGCGGAAAGATTAAAAGTTTCTCTAGCACAGGAATACAGGATTCAGCCGCTGGGCCTACGCTGTTTGTTAAGAACGGTACGATAGAAGCTCCTAGTGCCACGATTCCTGCTCTAAAAGGTCGTGTTTTTGTTGAAGAAAATTTAATCGCCAACGAACTAACTGTACTAAAAGATCTCACAGTTTCCGGAGTACTTAGAGCCAACGTCGAAGTTAACTACGCAGATTTCTTAAAGCGTATTCCCAAACAGGCTATCTCGCAGGACCTGTTAGGACCTGGTACAGTTAGGAATTTTGCCAGCACAGGTATCCGTGATCAAAGCACAGGAACTATCAAAATCACTATCAAAGACGACGGTGTATTTGTTGACGCTATCTCTATCGCCAAAGTACTAGATAATCTAACTGTAGAAAAAACCATCAAAGCTGAGAGTGCCGAAATCACAGGCACGATCAAAGCCAAGCGAATCGAAGTAGCAGAAATTAAATCTGATCTTAGATTAGAACGAACATCAAGTTTAGAATTCAAACACGCACCAGATAATCCTATCTTCGGTAAAGGTCTAGCATGGACTGGAATAGGTCCAACTAAACAGTTTGTTCTCAAAGGAGATGACAGTATTTTCTCTACTGAGAATATAGATCTGCAACCAGGAAAAAGTTTCCTAATCAACAATACAGTGGTCATCAGCGAAAAAGAATTAGGCCCGGGAGTAACCAAGAGTCGTCTAAGAGAATTAGGAATTTTAAAAGACCTTACAGTAATGGGGGATTCTAATCTATCAAATTTCGTATTCCTAAATTCTTCAGCAGAACGTATCACTATAGGACTAGGCGAGGCTAACGGAAAACTATCTGTATTTGGCAATAACATAGAACTCAAACACGATTTCCTAGATGGTCGAGCTGTATTCGGTACACATGGTTATCAGGATCTATCACTGATCACTGACAATACTTCAAGAGTCACCTTACACAATAATGGTAATATTACTCTAGGTAATAAGAATAGTACTCCTTCACAGGTACAGGTTCACGGAAGATTATCTATAGGAGTTGGTACGCCAGATCCTAATGTAGACCTACATGTAAACGGTGCTATTAAATTTGGTAATAGACTACATACCTACGGCGATGAAGAACCGCAGACTGGTAATTATAATCTCGGTGATATAGTTTGGAACGCAGAACCTAAACCTAATCATCCAATAGGTTGGGTATGTACCAGGGCAGGAAATCCTGGCACGTGGAGACCATTCGGTATTATCAGCTGATGTTGTCCCTGGCTATTGGCAACGGTGAAAGTCGTTCCGGTATCGATCTTGATAAAATCCCCAAAGACATAACTGTAGGCTGTAATGCTGTGATCAGAGACTTTGCTGTTGATCATCTCGTCTGCGTTGATCGTAGGATGGTCAGAGAAGCTCTTAACTATTTCGATCAACCCATATATACACGACCTGACTGGATAAAAGAGTTTAAACAACATCCTAGAGTAAAACTAGTTCCCGATCTTCCATACGCAGGCAACACTAGAGCAGACGATCCTTTTCATTGGGGCAGTGGTCCTTATGCTGTTCTTCTAGCAGCTTCGATCTCCGATACCGTGAGTTTAATCGGTTTTGATCTTTGGAGCAAGGATCAGCACATCAATAATCTCTATAAAGGCACTGACAATTATAATCATGCCGATCACAGAGCTATAGATCCAAAATACTGGATACATCAGATTTCTATTGTGTTTAAACATCATCCAGATAAGTACTTCATAGTTTACAATGAGAAGGATTGGAAAATTCCTGATCAATGGCATTTGGCTAATGTTTCTTTTAAAGATCTTGACTTGTTACGTCAATGATAGTAAACTAATCAAATAGTGGTCTTCAATGGCATTCATCCCACTCTAAATATTCTGCATGTCATCAAACTTGCTCATTTTTCATAAGGAGACTAGAGATGGCAAAATATCTTTCAACAAAAACATACGGCAACGACAGAGGTCTTAGTTGCTGTTTCAGACAATGGCGTGCCACACATAGCCATTGCTCACTACTACACGGCTACTCAATTGGCATCAAACTTGTGTTCGAATGCGACACACTTGATGAAAAAAATTGGGGAATGGATTTCGGTGGATTAAAAGATTTCAAAGCATGGGCAGACCATATGTTTGATCACACTACTATAATCGCACAAGACGATCCGCTGTTAGACCGATTCAAAGAAATGGCTGGTTGGAGCAGTGATTCGGAACACGATGGTAATCCAGAACGTGTACAAATCGAACCTTTCCGTCGCAAAGGTGTTTGTGATCTACGCATCGTAGAAGGTGTAGGCTGTGAACTATTTGCTAAGATGTGCTATGACAAAATGGATTGGCTATTGAAGAATGGCAACCATCGCTATCCTCTTAACCCAACAGTCCGCATCAGAAGTGTAGAGGTGTTCGAACACGCAGGTAATTCTGCGACCTATGAAGGCGATGCGTAAACTATGGCATATATGGGCTAAGGCCCTAGGCGAAAAGGCAGGTGCTACCAAGCAGGAAGCTGATATGGTGGCGCTTGTTCGCACATTCATTGTCCTTTCTTATTTGATCACAAACTGTTTTATTATCGCAGGTGTAATAAGGCACTGGTAATGTTAAATGTTATCTGTTTAAAACACGGTACCAAATACGGTCCAGAATATGTAAACAAATTGTACAATATGGTACAGAGACACCTGCATGTTCCGTATCGTTTTGTTTGTTTTACAGATGACATCACTGACATAAATCCAAGCATCGAAACAAGGTTACTTCCCCTGTCTACTATATCAGGTTGGTGGTGGAAACCTTATGTTTTTAAACAAGACCATTTTCCCTACGGTGACACTAATCTTTTTCTAGATCTTGATACAGTCATCGTAAAAAACTTCACACAACTGATAGAATATCTTCCAGGAAAATTTCTAGGACTTAGAGACGTTGGCCGAGTATTCAGGCCTGATTATCAAAAATTAGGCAGTGCTGTCATGCGTTGGCAAGCGGGCCAATTTTCTGATATTTGGACAGACATGGAAAAGAATCCAGGAATCATGAGAAAGTTTCATGGAGACCAAGATTGGATATGGCACCTACATAAGAACAATATTACGTTTTTTCCGGATGCGTGGATTAGAAGTTATAAGTGGGAAATTAGATCTAGAGACGAAATACAAGGTCTAGGGCAACGTGCGAGATTTATGTCTGTTAGAAATCCTGTAGTTCCCACCGATTGTTGTATTTTGGCCTTCCACGGTCATCCAAGAGTTGATCAGGTTCAAGATCCTATTATTTTAGATAATTGGCAATAAGTCTCTGAGGGACTCCCTGTTCCATTTCTTTCTGTGTCCATTCTGTCCAACAAAGATCGTTAAACCACTGCTGACGATTTGGCCTGATCGGTTCTTCAATAAATTTTAAATCCGTATTAGCCACTGGGGCTGCAAGGCTATTAGCTGCTACGAAAGAAGGAACACCTTTGATCACTGCCTGGATTCCGGGATTAGAATTCCATGTCACTACGGCCCAAGATCTTTTTATCTCTGTTAAAAAGTCACCGTTACTAAGAGCGATAGGACTGCGTAGTCTTACAGGGCATCGAGGATGAGGACGAAACACTATAGGACGATCTGTATATTTTTTCAATTCATTAATTGTCTGTTCTAGCCAAACATTCATAGGAGGATTGGATTCCCATTGATGACTTTTTTCATGTTGACCGCATATTAGAACCTGCTGTCCACTCATAGTCCAATCATCTAATGACAGCCCTAGATCTTTGGCACGTTGATCATCGTTGTTTGCTTGATTAAAGTATGAACCAAGATTGATACCGTTGATTCCGATCTTCCAAGTTTTGTCTCTGATTAGATTCCCGATTTCTAATACAACAACTGGTTTTCCTAAATTCCTATATCTATCCCAGATAGTTTTGTTTTCTCTCATTCGGCCGTTCCACAATACACTCCAGATTACCGCAACGTCACCATTATTGTGTTTACCAATTTCATGACCGGCCTTTACTAATCCCAATCTAAAACTTTCGAAGATTGGAGGACTATTTAGAGCACCATACTGTGGATATAAATCAAAAATCATACAGTATATATTGACTTTTAGATCTACTGACTGTATAATAAGACTATGACTATTACACGCGAACAACTATCCGAACTGCTACATTCAGGCGAATGCGTAGTAGAATTTACCAAAGTAAACGGTGAGGTGCGTACAATGCCTTGTACACTCAACGAATCTTTAATTCCTCTACCGCCAGCACACGTTACTAATACAGATAATCCTATTGACTTTCCTAAGCCTAAAAAAGAAAAGAAGGTTAATCTAGATGTAATGAGTGTTTGGTGCCTAGATAAAAAGGAATGGCGATCCTTCCGTATTGCCAATGTAATTTCAGCGAAAGCCAAAATTGAAGATCACGGCGCATAAAAGTCAAATTCGTACAATCAAACAAGACGATCCCCGTTTTCGTATTGTTGACAAATTCACGAGCTGTGGTAGAGCAGGATTCGAAATTTCAAAACAATGTCCACGAGAGTACGGATTAATTTTATCCGAATGTATCGATCGAGGTTGGATCCAACCTGTGGCCTATATGACAGAACGTGAACTCCTTATTTCGGGATTATCTAATGGTTAAACGCATCGGCTTTGCCTGTAAGTGGATCGACGGTCCTTCACAGATCGACGGCATAAAACAGAAAGATAACTGTAAACAATATAACACTGGCAGCACCACTGTGGCTTGGTTAAATAGACAGTCCAGGGATGTTGCTGAACAGAAGCTATGGGACCTAATGGTACAAAATATAGAATCTGTTCGTAAACTTGTTTCTCTGGTAGGAGAACAAGATGAAAATCTTAGAATGGTACGACTCAGTAGCGATATCCTTCCTGTTTACACTGAGCCAACTTGGGGCAGGTTCTGGCGGAATACCGACGTCCGATCCTATTGCGAAAGAGAATTTAAGCGAATTGGAGATTTGGCTCGTGCGATGGATGTTCGCTTGTCTTTTCATCCCGGCCAGTTTACTGTCCTTGCTAGCGATAATCCTGATATTGTAAACAGATCAATTGAGGAATTTGAGTATCATGTGGACATGGCTCGCTGGATGGGATATGGTCAAACGTTTCAAGACTTTAAAATCAATGTTCACATCGCAGGTCGACAAGGCCCCAATGGAATACGTTCTGCGTTGGCTAGGATGACGCCCGAAGCACGTAATACACTAACCATCGAAAATGACGAAATGACCTGGGGTATTGAAGACAGTCTTGAACTAGTCAACGACTGTGCCCTAGTCCTAGACATCCATCATCACTGGATTAAAACTGGAGAATATATTGAAGCATCTGACGACCGTGTTAAAAGGATTATTGATAGTTGGCGTGGTGTTAGGCCTGTGTTACATTATAGTGTTTCACGGGAAGACATTGTTATTGACCATGCCACAGACACCCTTCCCTCCCTTGATACGCTAATGGATCAAGGGCATAAAAAAGCAAAACTCAGAGCACACTCAAATTTCTACTGGAATACAGCAGCGAATGAATGGGCACTGAGTTTTAGGGAACAGTTCGATATTATGTGCGAAAGCAAAGCTAAAAATCTAGCATCGTTCGCACTCTACGAACAGGCAAAGAAGATTACTTTGCCTTTGGCTTGCGACCGCGGCCTGATGCTTTCTTAACAGTTTCTTTAGCTTTGGCGGTTGTCTTTTTGGCAACTGCCTTGGCTTTTTCTGTTACGACTTTAACATCTGCGGCATCTACTTTACCGTCTTTGTTTACGTCAGCAGCAGATTTAACACCTTCTACTACGTGTTGGACAGCGGCTTTAGCGTCAGCAGCATCTACTTTACCATCATTGTTTACATCCAAACTCTTAGAGTTACGACCGTAATAAATGAAAGCACCTAATGCTACTACAACTACTGCGAAAAGTACGATTTCCATGGATAAATCCTCCTGTGGTTTATTTACAATAAATACAGATATGACACTACATTTTTTGAAATATTTGACTGAAAACTCGGATAGAAGAGAAGTCCATCAACTTAAATTGAGTTTTGAGAAAACAGAACTAGACCCTGTCATGAGTGAAGCTACTCTAAAATATCACTACGACGGACTTGCTTCTAAATATTTTGATCGATATAACAAGGGAGAAGGAGACCCAGATTTTAATTATGGAGGTGCTATGCTTCATAATATATTTTTCGGAAATCTTACCCCACCAAGAGCAGCAAATAAACCCACGGGGATCAGTAACGAAATCATAGAGAAAAAATACGATTCTTTTGATAAGTTCAAAGAAGCAGTTGAAAAAGAATTTATGGCAGCACAGGGGTCTAATTGGATCTATATGGACTCAACTGGTACGTTACATACTATTCATAATCACGAGTATAAAAGAACTATGAAAATAGCATTGTTGATCGATGCTTGGGAACATGCCTGGGCGTTAGATTATCAGCAAGACAAAGCAAAATATCTCTCAAATATTTGGAGAATTATTAATTGGGATGTAGTAAACGATCGTTTAACCACAGCAGGAGATTAAAATGGCATATAGTGACAAAGTAATCGATCACTATGAAAATCCACGTAACGTTGGCAGTTTCTCTAAAGATGAGCCCGGAGTAGGCACAGGAATGGTCGGTGCTCCTGCCTGCGGCGATGTTATGAAATTACAGATAAAGGTAGATGATGATACAGGTATTATTACAGATGCAAAATTTAAAACGTATGGCTGTGGATCGGCTATCGCGAGTTCGAGCCTTGTCACAGAGTGGCTTAAAGGCAAAACACTCGACGAAGCCGGAACAATCAAAAACTCCGAAATTGCCACAGAACTAGCCCTGCCACCAGTTAAGATACATTGTTCAATACTAGCAGAAGACGCTATCAAAGCGGCTGTAAAGGACTATAAAGAAAAGTATGATACAACTAACTGAACTAGCAGCTTCTAAAGTAAAAGAAGCGATCGAAAAACGTGGCAAAGGCCTAGGCATAAAGTTAGGTGTAAAAACCACAGGTTGTTCTGGTTTGAGCTATGTGCTAGAATATGTTGATATAGAACAGGGTAAAGAACACTGTATCGAGCATCATGATGTAAATGGTGTTCGCATATACATGGATCCAAAGCATAGACCATATCTTTACGGCCTAACTATGGATTGGATTAAGAAAGGCTTAAACGAAGGATTTGATTTTATCAACCCTAATGAGCGAGATCGCTGCGGGTGCGGCGAGTCGTTTAGGGTCTAAAACACCTACCTTAGGACGTTATCGTTACATAGGTGTGCCCGGCTGCTGGGCAGGTCGTTATGGGAGTCGTGCCCCGGAATGGCGACCTAAGTGAGCATTTTTCTATAATCGAATGCCGACAATAGCGATATTTGTACATCATCCGTTATGTGCCGTTGACTCGATCAACGGTATCATAGAAGCATTATCACCGAATTATCGATTTAAAATTTTCACCAAGCACGACATAGAGGATACATATTTCGACGACGTAGACGTTGTCTGTTTTCCCGGAGGTTTAGGTGATAGCGACAGATTTGATGTTATTCTTAATAGGCATGCTGATACCATTCGTAATTGGGTCAAGGGCGGTGGCAGGTACCTGGGTATTTGTCTCGGTGCTTACTGGGCTAGTCATTATTATTTCGATATTCTCGCTCCGGGCACTAGTGTGGAACAATACATTAAACGCCCCAATGCCGACACAAGACGTCCTCATGCCAAAGGACAGTTGGTCAGTTGGCAAGGGCAAGTAGAAAGGATGTACTTCTATGACGGCTGTACTATTACTGGTAATAATTTGGACATTGTGGCTACCTATAGCAACGGTGATCCTATGGCTGTTATACAGGGGAAAATTGGCTTAATTGGGTGCCACCCCGAAAGCACTAAAGTCTGGTATGACTATCACTCATGGATGCCCAAACATTGGCACCACGGAAAACATCATAAACTGCTATTAGAATTCGTAGATGAGCTGATGCGTCGCTAGTATTTTCCCACAGGTAGCGTTGAACTAGCAGGCATATCCCAAATAGCTTTACGTTCTACTGCTTTTCGTTTAGCAAATCTTTTAGCATCACAGTTAGCACAGACATGAAAATAATTGTTGCTGAGTCTACGATGATCCATCTGTTTTAAATCTCTTTCAAACTTTTCATCACAGTTATCGCAACGAAATAGTGCGACTGTTCGTTCTCTAATATAGGTATGCTCAACACCTAATTTACTGATGCGAACATATTCTGCTGATCTTGTTTCTTTCTTTAGGAACATACAGTTATTTACATTCGGCTTGTAGAATTTTGGGCTAAATATCAATTATAAGGTATCCAACGGAGTCCCCTAATGTCAAGAAAAGAAATTAATATCGGTATCGAAGGTAATGACGGTACAGGCGACAGTATTCGCGATTCGTTCCAGAAAGTCAACGAAAACTTTACAGAACTCTATGCTATCCTAGGTCAAGGTGGTAAACTATCCTTTATCGGCCTAGAGGATGTTGAAAAAGAAAGAACAGTTAAAAATTATCGGAGCTCCGATAATAACAGGGTGTTAGTAGTTGATTCTGAAGGAGAACAGATAGTTTTTAAAGAACTTGTCGGTTCAGAAACTATTATTGTTAACCAAAGTATTCCGGGGCAGATCCGTTTAAGTTCTCTAGCATCAGCACTTATTAATGACCCTGATCCTACACTACAAACCAATCTCAATGCTAACTTTAAGAGATTAACCAATGTCGGCGAAGCTACAGAAGATACCGATGCTGCTACCAAAGAATATGTTGATAACAAATTAAGTCTTGACGGCACTGATGCTATTGACGTTAGTGGTAATGCTAGACCAGATTGGGGTCTAATGCGTGGTCCGTTAGTGTTATCACGAAATCCTATTGAAGAAGATGATCTAGAATACAACGGGCTTGTTGCTGCTACTAAAGCCTATGTTGACAGCAAAACATTTTCTAGCGAATATAACCTTTATGTTAGTCCTAAAGGAATCGACGAAAGAACAGATATTCCGCAGAATCAAATAGGTAGATCAGAAGCTACTGCTTACGCTACCATACAAAAGGCCTGCGAAACCGCAGAAGAAATGGTAAACGAAGCTCCATTAGAGCTAGGCCCATATCAAAAGATCTTAACCTATGCTAATGGAACAAAGTACTGCGAAATAGTATCCGTCGAAGAATCTGAACTGTCAGGTGACGGCTGTACCGCAGTGGCAAGGATGGGTATTGACGATGAGGGATCTCTGATACAGATATTAATCGCAGGTACTGGTTATCAGAAGGACGATATCCTAACACCTAACGGTGGAACATACCTAGGTCAAGAAGCTCAGTTTAGAGTTGTCGCGGTCGATTTCGCTGGTTCTATTTTACAATTAGCTATGAATGTCGACGCCGACGGAGTAAGACAACAAGGTATCTATAGTATATTACCGCAGTCGCACGTAGACAATGATTATCTTTTATTAGTCGGAGGTTCAGGTTCAGGTACTGCTCGTGTCCGAGTTCGTTGGACTGTCACACAAATCGACGTAACTGCTACAGGTAGCGGCTATACTTCTGCTTCTGTTATTTTTAACGGAGGAGGAGGCAGCGGTTCGGAAGCCTTTATTACTGAAATTGGCGGAGAGGTCAAAGAAATCACAGTTACTAAGGGAGGCATCGGGTACACCGGTATTCCTGATGTAGCAGTATACCTACCAAGGATGTTGATCAAAACTGAAAGATTGAACACAGATTTCTTAGACGATATCAGAGAAGGTCAAGCTCTTCGAGGCGAAACGTCCGGTGCTCTAGCTAGGATCGTTCAGCACGACGGTTCTTTGAATGAGGACGGCGACGAGATTTTTGAAATTGAAGTTATTAATGGTGTTTTTCAAATCGGAGAAAGGCTAAGTTACGCCGACCTAACAAGAAATATACAGATCACAATTAACGTTGAAACTGGAATCTATTATGAGAACTATCCATTAAGACTAGCAGAAAACGTAACTATTAGAGGAAACGACCTACGTCGTAGTATCGTTAGACCAAAACCAGGTATCAGTGAATCACCATGGGTTAGAGTTTTCTTTAGACGAGATAGAGTTATCGATGAGCTAAGAGTAACCGATTATGAATATGGTTATCAGTATCTAACTGATCCTCTAGACTATTCGAGCCAACCGAAAAACAACGATGAAATAGATGCTTGTTTAGTAAATGATGCCACAAGGCTTTCCGAGATTTCATTCCAGGGACACGGCGGTTTCGTTATGGTCTTAGACCCTAACGGACAGATCCTTTCTAAATCACCATATTTCCAAACTGGTACTAGTTTTTCTAAGAGCATCAACGAACACCAGTTCGCAGGAGGACAATTCATTGACGGCTTCTCTGGTAACCTAGAAGGTGTCTTGTTGAGACAGGTGCCGGTAGATCCATCAGATCCTGCTTATATCCCCTCTGATCCAACAACCTTCAAAGAATACCAAAAGGTTATTATCGGTGGTCTGATGCGTCCGCTTAGCCTACCGACGTCATTTACCATAGGTGAAAATCTTTATAGAGTCACCTTATCAAACAGAATTGAAACAGGATTCTTCGATACAAAGATTCTATTAGAAAGAAACAGAAGATTTATACAGACCGAAGTTGTATCTTTTGTTAACGGCGAATTTCCTACTTTAGATTATAATGAAGACAAATGTTTCCGAGATGTTGGCTTATTAGTCGATGCGGTCGTACAGGACGTTTTATACGGAGGGTACCTAAACAGTACTCAGGCAGCTAGACTTTACTTCATCGGTGGTAATACTGTAATTTCTGGTCAGGTAGCAGAAACTGTAGCAGCAATACAGAAAATTAAAGAAGTAGCGGTAGCAGTAATCACACAGGATCTAGACTATGAACGTGTAGGCACAGTAGATCAAGTATTCTTACCAGCATATCCAAGCGGCGGTGATGCTCAGACAGAAGTAGAAACAGCTTTTGATCTTATCGCCAACATTGTTGAATATGGCGAAACAATTTACAAAGCCAAAGATCTATTACAGATCAACAAAGAAATCATCCAAGCAGAAACAATCGCTTACCTAGATGATCTATATCCTTCATTGAATTACGATCGAGACACCTGTTATCGAGATGTCGGTTACATCGTTGATGCTTGGTCTATAGATATTTTCGGCGACTTCAACAACACTGTTAGAGCAGGGTATTCGTATTACAAACAAGGCGGGAGAATCATTCCAGATTCTGGTCCTACAAGTCAATTAGCTGAAACTATTGACGGTATTGAATACGCTGCTTTACTAGCTAAAAAGATAGTTAAGAACGAATCGCTGAGCGGGTTTATTAGAACTACCAAAACATTTAATCCCAGTGCTAATATAGATATTACTGCTAACACTATTACGATTCTAGATCACGGATTCAAGAGTGGTTCTAGAGTCAAGTACAGCAGCGGTGGCGGTTCTTCTATCGTGGTAGACAATTTAGATGACGAGAATGGAGATCCAATCACCAACTTAAATGATTTAGTCTTCTATGTATACGTAGTTGACGGTGACAACATTCAACTAGTAGAAAATCTTCCTTTACTGATTGCCAAAGAGAAAGGTGTTAGCACATCGATCGAATTAAACATTGTAGGTGTTGGTAGTGGTGCTTCACATACTTTAGAATTCTATCAAGTAACTGATCCCGAAATAGTCTTAGACGATATTACCAATTCCGGTGTTGAAGCAGCAATCACAGCAGGAACGACCTACATCACTACATTAATCTCCGGCGAAACTGCTGGCGTTCCTGGGATATATCCTCAATATGAATGCGTATTAGACAGCCCTTATTACGGTAACGGACTATTCGATCAGTCTAAATGTGCTAGAGACGTTGGTTTGATTCTTGACGCAGTTAATTATGATATGGTGTTAGGATCTAACTATCAATCTGTCAAAGCAGGTTTATCGTATCTACGATCATATTCAAGCGTTGTTATTGATGAACAAAAGCAACAGACCATAAATGGTATCACCAAAACAGAACTCGAATCTCTAGCATTGATTCCAGAGGGCACTTATTCTGCTGCTAGATCTGCTCTTTCAGATAGATTTGAAATCATAAGAGATATCATTAGAAACGGTGTTGGTGCTGCTCCTACTGTAACTTATCCTTTACCAGCCGGTGTGCTAGCAGGTTCAAATAAAGCTAAGGCAGTAGATGTTTTAGTAGATAACAGAGATTTTATAAAAACAGAAATCGTAGCTTGGGTAACTGATAACAATCCAGGATTTGAATACGACACTGCTAAGTGTGCTAGAGACGTAGGCTATCTATTAGATGGTATGATCTACGATCTATTATACGGTGGAAATAGCCAGACTAAGAACAACGCCGAAACATATTATAGAGACGGAGAAAGTTTTGTTCCTGACCAAGAAATTATCACAGCATCAGCATTTACTAGACTAAAGGTTGTGCTGTTCTATGTTGTTCAAAATGATACAACAACCTGGACCAAATCTTCCAGCAACACTTTAACACAAGATGTCAGCAATCCTGCTGCCACTGCCACAGAAGGAACTACACTTCAGAATCTAACAGATATATTGATAGACTACGTAGCAGATGAAGATTATGACACACCAGTCACTGAAGTATTGCCTACACTCACTGGAGCGAATGCCGACCTATTAGCAGCTAGAACTGAAATCATCGCTGCCAAAGAAACTATCAAGACCACTGTACTAGATTTCTTAGAGAATGTTACAGGTAAAGTGACATTGAGCACAGCAGGTAATAAGTCTATGTTAGGTAATGACTTTACACAGGTCAACGACATGGGCTATGGTATTTTCTGTACCAACAACGGGCTTTCTGAACAAGTATCTGTGTTTACCTACTATTGCTACACAGCATTTTATTCCCTCAACGGTGCCCAGATTAGATCGTTAAACGGATCATCAGCACACGGTGTTATTGGTTTAAAGGCTGAGGGAGCAGATCCAAACGAAATTCCAGATTCTGTATTCTTGAAATTCCCGATGATACAGATCGTCGAGGCCTACGAAGACGTCGGCGATGAGATCGAAAACGTAAGAAATGGTGATGCTATCTGGGTTACAAACTATCAGTATCTGCCAAGAGCAGGCTGTATTGTAGATATTGACCACACAGGCGATCGAACAGATACTATCAATCCAGCAATAGCATTACAGATCGGTACAGAATACGAGATAGCAACACTAGGAACCACAGACTGGAATGCGGCTGCTGGTACTTCAGCAGTAGTGTATGTTGTCGGAGATAAATTTACAGCAGCTAATTCCGGTAACGGTGACGGTACTGTCTACACACTTACATCCGTAGGTCAAAGATCCTATGTCGTTGAAACAGTTACTACATCAGGTTTACCAGCTGGAGTTGCTAAACTACAATTAAGCACTGTGGCTGCTAACGCTGGGTTGGCTATATATGTGGCGCCTGGCAAAGCATTAATTGTTAGAAGTAACGAAGAATTCGTTCTTGCTGACAAAGAAGAAGTCGTTGCTGTTCGTCCGTCAACTGCTCTTATATTCGATGAGAATACTGGTACAGCTATCCGACTATTGAGTTTTAACCAATACGATGATATTGACGCAGTTGCTAATGACCAAATCATTACGACCAGAGACGGTTATCAATATGTTAAATTGACTATCCTAAAAGACACTGCCGAATTTACCATTCCGGGCGGTTTCGGTCAACTTGCTGACGATCAAGTCATCGTACAAGCTCTCAACTTTAGAGATTCTAAACGTGTAGTATTTCCGACTACTGGCGCTATGATCTATGACGGATCTACTACTGGCACCGGTGGTATGATCTTCGGTTTCCATGATTCTATGTACGAGATTACTGATTATAAAGTCAATAATCTAGATCCGAATAATATTTTCGGTATTATCACATTCAGGAACGTTACAAATCCTTTAGTTGAAACTGACAGAATTTATACATTCTCAGTCACTGGTACATCTCCGGCTCAGCTAGCGTTAACAGCAGATCACAATTTGTCTGATACTAGAAGAGTAAAGATTGGCAGTTCTAATTACTATGTTAAAAATGTAATTAGCAATGTTAACCATGGACCTCTCAGCGGCACCAATGTAAGTGGAACTGGTACTAGTGCGACATTTACTATCACTAGAACTAACAACATTGTCTACGAAGACATACAGGTCAATGTTGCTGGTACAGGTTATGATGTTGGTGACACAATACGAATCCTAGGCACAAGTCTAGGTGGCACAACACCAGCTAACGATGTATTAATCACTGTTAACGAAGTCGGGGGTAGCGGAGACATCGTCGAAGCAGTTATATCTCGTGGTGTTGCTAAACAGGTAAGGATGGAGTTACAGCTTTACTCCGACGAAGATTTAACGTTAGGAGTTAATTCTAGTGCGTTAGGTGTAGCTACTACAATGACTGTGCTAGGCGGTCTTACATATTCTCCATTAGAAACCAACGGTACTAATGTATCGTTTGATGCTGGTATACGAGCAGGTGCTACAGGTACTGTTACTGTTAACATTTCAACGATGCGAGCCACTGGCCATGACTTCTTAGATATTGGTACTGGTTCTTATGCTGATACTAACTATCCAAGCAATATCTTTGGAGAGCCTGCTAACGAGCCAGATGTTGAAGCACAGGTAGTTGAAGTAACCACAGGTCGTGTGTTCTATGTAAGTACTGACCAAAACGGTAACTTTAAAGTTGGTGACTTCTTTGCTGTTGACCAAGGTACTGGTAAACTTACACTTGATGCTAAGATCGACTTGAAGGGTATCGATTCTCTTAAGCTGCGTTCTGGTAACGAGATTTTTGAATTTACCAACGACATCACTATGGGCGGCGAAGGTGCTGCTGACCCGCAGGCTGTACCTACTGAATACGCTATTCGAAGCTATATTGACAAACGACTAGGCTTAAATCACTTCGGTGTTAGAGTCACAGACGGTCTACGAGGACCAGGGTACCTAGCATTAGACGGTTCGCTGGCAGTTAAAGGCACTATCGAGATGGATGGCAATACTCTACGTAACTTGCCTGCTCCGAGAAGAGGTGCTGTCGGTGACACAGAAGCTGTTCCTAAATTCTACATGAAACTAGGTAATGTTGAGGATGGTCCTGACTATTGGAGACCAGCATTAGGTTCTCCAACTTATGCTATACAGAGAGCTGACATCCTAGCGTTCACAGGAACCGATTCACAGTTTAGCCATGCTACAATAACTGGTGCGTTGACTTTCACATTGAATACTACAACACCAACTGATCCATTTATAGTTTCTACTATTAATGACAACGTCATTGTCAATGATGATGTTAACTACGATGCGGCTATTTTACAGCACAAATTACAGTTAAATTATATCCGAGACACCGCAGCAGATGGTTTCACAATTACCGCATATACCACAACCGGTGTTCCATCCGGCTTTACAAGATTTACAGCTAACGGACACGGTATTAGCGAAAATGACAGTATTGAAATCTTAGGCGAAACTACTGGTACACTAACTGGAATTAATAAACGTTGGAAGGCTGTAAGCATTACTACAAACACTTTTGATATTCCTATTACAGGTTTAACAGGTGTGCTCAGTGGTAATGCTAAGGTAAGAGAACCTGGTATTCTTAGTGGTGCTAAGACTTCGGAATTCCAAATTTCAAGTACAGGCTTCTTACAACTAAGACCTTCAAGCAGTACCACCACAGGCGTTACATTTGACAAACTTGCTTATATTGACCCTGCTATATATGACGCTACAGACGAAACTACTTATGCGGGTGGCGGCACAAAATTACTAGGACGTAGATCATTACCGACTTCAGGTTCCGTGATCGGTCAACCTGTACCAATCGACGCTAGAACTGTGATCAGGGACGGCTACGGTCTTTCTAAATTCGATGTACCTTTAGAAGGTATATTGGCTAGAGTTGACCTCAGCAATGATCCTACAGATGTTAGTTTTACTTCAATAGGTTACGGTTCATCGAACAGCGGCAACGAGCTTGTTCAAAGAGATGCATCTGGTAACTTCCAAGCTAATCAAGTCACTGTTAATGCTTTAATATCTAATGGCGATATAACAACTATTACTGATACTGCTAGTATCTCTAATCCTAAAGGTATTAGGATGACTATTAATAGTACTACTGCTACTATATTACAGCGTGGATTAGAATCTGGAGCAGACAACGCCTATAAAACTATCCTAAGAAATGGTAACGGTGGACAGGGTATTGTCTTAGTTGAAGGTAACAGTGTGGTCAACAAACATACTGATTACTACGCTCAAGAACATAGATTTTATGATAGTAGCGGAGCAGGTGGTACACTTAACCTTTCTGCCGGTATTCTGAAAGCAGGCACCGGCGGAAGTGCTGGTACTATCCAAGGTGCTTGGCAATTAGCGTCTGGTGCTACTTTCCAGGCAACATGGGCAGACTTAGCAGAATGGTACAGTTCCGATAGAGAATATGAGCCAGGTACCGTCTTAGAGTTTGGCGGTGATGCTGAAGTTCGATCATCATCTAAACAGGGCACAACTAGGGTAGCAGGTGTTGTAACCACTAATCCTGCTTACACGATGAATCACGGACTAGAAGGTACCAAAGCCTGCGTGGCCTTACAAGGAAGAGTCCCATGTAAAGTCGTCGGCAAAGTTGAAAAAGGTGATCTAATGATCGCAGGTCCTATACCAGGAGTTGCTGTATCAGCGGGAGAAACAGCTCAACCCGGAACGATTATAGGAAAAGCTCTACAAAATTACAACAGCGATCATATAGGAATTATAGAAGTTGCTGTAGGAAGATTGTAAAGAGCATGGATAAATATTAGATAGAAATCAAATTATGGCTATAGAAACAGTAAACATAGGAAATTTAGTCAACGACGGGCTCGGCGACGATCTACGCACGGCGTTTCAAAAGGTTAATAATAGCTTATTATCCTTAAACAGCGAACTTGTGCTATCAGGTCGGAGCCTAGGCGACGGTGCGGCTGTGTATAAAAGAAAATCAAATGCTGGGGGTACCGAAACAATAACTCCAGAGTCAGACTCTGATCGTTTAGAATTTAGATCTATTAAAGGTTCTAGTAATGTTTCTATAACAGAAAACGCTAACGATATTACAATATCTAGCCCTTTACAAAATGTTTTTACAAAAATCGCTGTACCAGAAGTCAGTGCTCTAATAGGAGCAGATACTTCCGATACAACACTAACTCTGATAGGTGGCTTAAACACTACGTTATCAGTAACTGGAAAAACTATCACGATTAACACTGATCCCGTAGGTAATATCTTATCGCAGGATCTAGACCTAAACACATTTGACATCATCGGCACTGGTAATATAAACATTAACGGGGATATTACTGCTGATAATTTTACTGGGGATCTTTGGAATTACGACGGTCGCGAAACAGTCAGTGCTGTATATTCGATTGATTTTGGAACATTTACTAATGTTTTCAATAATGCTATACAATTTCTCATATCTAACGGAGATTATGATATGGGAACAATACCATCCCCGAGTGATCTAGAAATAGATCTCGGAACGTTTTAACGGAGAATTATAAATGGCTCTAAGATTAAAAAGAGGAACCACAGCTGAAAGATTAACTTACACACCGCTTAACGGAGAGTTAGTCTACGATACAGATCAGAAGGCGATCTATATCGGAGACGGATCACTAGTGGGAGGAAAACTGTTAGCTAGCGGCGGAACTATTATCGATGACCTTGTGTTAAATGGTTACGACATAACTGGCACAGGTAACATCGATTTCACTGGCGACCTTGATGTTGACGGTAATATACACGCCACTGGTAATATCACAGCAGACGGAACTATAACTATAGGTAATGATGACGCAGACGAAGTAGAATTTAAAGCCGAAGTAGTTTCTAATATTGTACCAGATGTCGACAATAGTTATGATTTAGGAACATCATCAAAGAGATGGAATACAGTACATGCGAATACTGTTGATGCTACAACAATTAACGGCAATACTGTAGGATATCATACAGGAGATACAACGGGTTCTGTTTTTGCTGACAATTCGACGCTGCTTGTCGATGCTACTTCCGGCAGAATCGTCGGTCCTGTTTTCGCTAACGTTACAGGAAACACCACAGGAACACATACTGGTAACGTTATCGGTAATTTGTTAGGTGATGTTAGCGGCAACGTTACCGGTGTTGTAACAGGAACACTAATAGGTGCTGTATCTCTGCCTGACGGTACAGTTCTATTTGATACCAGAACAAGCAATGGTCCTCCAACTTTTCCGGCCGATATCATCGGTGATCTCTATGGCTCTGTGTATGGAGACAATTCAACAAGATTAGTTGATGGTGTAAACAATGTTATCAACACAGAAGGTACAGTCACAGAACTTATCCCTAATACTGATAGTGCTTATAGAATTGGTACTAGAGAGTATCGATTTACTTTAGGTTATCTAGAAAATGGTTTAAACATCAGCGATCGTCATCTAAGAATAGAAAACAACAAAATTTCTAGTTGGGGTGGTGTCAACCATAACGTAGAAGTCGTAACTACTCTTAGTGCTTCGATACCCGACGGATCTAATAATAATTTTACTATTAGTAGTACATCAGGAATTCAAAACGGTGCTAAGTTTTATCTAAACGGCACCTCAGAATTAGAAGTACAGAGTATAGTAGGAAATGCTGTAACCGCAACAGGCACTTTTACATCATCAAATAACGTGCTCGGTCAGACTGTGAGATTTTTTAATCCATCATCAAGCACACCCGGTGTGACTTTTAGAAGTGCTGCTCCTGCTACATCAAAAGGCCTAAATGGCGATACGCCCGGAATGGTTTTTGCTAACAGCAATTATATCTATTTCTGTGTAGCACCGTGGGATGGCACTAGCGACATTTGGGTTAGAACTTCAGTTATTTTAGCTACATTCTAAGGAATCATGGATGGCACTGTCTTGGATAACTCCACCCGGTCCTCTAGGGAGCATAAATGAAAGAGACAGGCAAGAAATAACATTACTTGCCTCGTCTAGCCAAGGCCCAGTTACCTTTTCTTTACAAGCAGGTAGTCTACCAAAAGGACTACGACTAGAATCAAATAAAATCGTCGGAACCCCTTTTGAAGTTTCAAAGCCTACAACTTCTCGATTTGTTATCAGAGCTTCCGACGGAACAGAAAAGAAAGACAGAACATTTAGTATCGCAGTAGACGGCTATGACGAACCCAAGTGGGTCACCTCGGAAGGCCTATTACCAGTAGGACCAAATTCAACATTCTTTGTTCTAGATAATGACAAGGTAGATTTTCAGCTGATAGCTTTAGATCCCGATATGCCTGCTGGAGATACTATAGAATACTTCATACCTTACGACGGCGGAGAATTACCTCCTGGGTTAACGCTATCTAAATCAGGAAGAATATCGGGATTCACTGATCCTATTTTTGCTTTAGAATATAAAATTTATAGCGGAAATTATGATTTAAATCTTTTTGATTCAGAACCGTATGACCTAGGTACTAGACCTATTAACGGTTACGATAGTTTTACTTTTGACGAAAGGTCATTTGACTATTTCGACGAAACTGGATTTCCTAGAAGATTAACAAGGTACTATCAATTTACTGTAGTTGCCACTGATGGTCTGTTTGAAGATCGAAGAAGCTTCCAGATATATGTAGTAGCGAAGATTTCTTAAGATCCGATAATACTATCATGCAGGTCGGCACAGGCATATTCCGTGCTGATAACACCTATGTAAGAACACCAATTTGGATTACAGAAGAGGATCTCGGCATTCGGCGTGCCAATAATTATGTGACCATATACTTAGATGTGTTCGACCCGCCATCGATGCCCGGATACATTTCATATAGATACGAAACTCTAAATCCAGAATTTAAAGGAAAATCTGTTAGGATATTCAGAGACGAGACAGATTACATAGAAGTCGATATGATTCCAGATATTAAAGGTAATGTTGGACTTCCGAGAAAAAATCAAAAATTTGCTGTGGCCAATGTATATAATTTCTTAGATAGTACCTTAGGAACCTATACGATAACTAACGTAGAAAAAATCGATGGCTACTCAGCAAGATACGGTATTACATTCGATCCTAGTCTAGGCGAACGAGTCATTCAAGATGCTGAAATTATTTTTGGCAATGATAGTATTCTACCTCCGGGGTTGAGTCTAGACACTATCACAGGAGAAATAGTTGGTAATCTTCCTTATCAACCAAGAGTGACCAAAGACTATCGATTTACTGTAAGTGCTGTTAACACCTACGACAATGGAGTATCTGCGTCGGCCCCGAGGACATTTAGCCTTAGAGTACTAGGAGAAATCGAAAGCGGTATAGTATGGATTTCGGACCGAGACATCGGGACAATAAGTCCTAACAAAAATAGTATGCTGTTTGTAAAAGCAGAATCAAAAATAAACGGAGGAAACGTTTTCTATAATCTGCGTTCTGGAGAGTTACCTCCGGGATTAAGATTGTTGCCGTCTGGCGAAATCTACGGAAAAGTAAATCAGATAGGCAACGAGACTACTCTCGGAATAACAAGATTTTATAACTGGGACGGAAGTTCTGCTAAAGATTATACTACAACTACCTACGATAGTAATCTAACATCATTTGATAGAGTATATACTTTCATAATAGAAGCTAGAGATATCTTAAATTATGTAGAGAGTGCTAAGACATTCCAGATTACTGTATCTACTCAAGCTGATACAGTTTATAGTAATCTCTATTTTAAAGCATATCAAAAGAAGTCTAAAAGAGAAATCTGGAACAATTTTATTTCAGATTTTTCAATATTCGTTCCTGAAAAAATTTATCGATACGGAGATCCTGCGTTCGGTATACAGGACGAGATTAAGATGTTAATGTTCGCAGGCATAGAAAGCAATAATGCCGAGACATTTGTACAATCTATGAGTAGGAATCATTACTTCAAAAGATTAAATTTCGGTCGAATAAAGAAAGCGGTAGCCAAGGATCAGACAACTCAAGAAATCATATATGAAATAGTGTATGTGGAAATCATTGATCCGTTGGTAAAAGATGGTAAAAGCATTTCTAGTGTGGTAAATCTTTCAGATACTATTAATAGTCCGTTTTTAGTGAACAGTAACAGAATAAATGTCAGTAGTAATATTCCATTAGCCAGCGATCAAGACTATCAACGCATCTTTCCAAATTCTATAAAGAATATGCGTAGACGTATCAAGGAAACTGGCGTAAGAGATAGATCTTACCTGCCGTTATGGATGCGGAGTATCCAGGAAGATCAGTTCGCCGAGCCTGGATTTGTCAGTGCTATGCCTTTGTGCTTTGCTAGACCGGGACAAGCAGACGACATAATATTAAACATAAAAAACAGTAATTTTGATTTTAAAGTATTAGATTTTGAAATCGATAGATATATCATAGATTCTTTAGACGGGGAAATAGAGGATAAATACCTCGCATTTCCAACATTTCAAGCAGAGAAATTTAGACAATAAATACCAGTACAGCGGAGATAAAACATGCCAAGGACAAGTAACGTAAACGCAGGGCCAATCGACAATGAGTATCCTGTCGCCGGCGTAGACAACGATACGCAGGGATTTAGGGACAATTTTACCTACATCAAGACTGCATTCGGTGCGACCAAAACAGAATTAGAAGAATTATTAAATTACACAGCCAGAACTGATGTTGACAACAGTTTTAACAGTAAAATTATTTCAAATGCTGTATTCAAACAGAATCAAAGCAGTCTAAACAACTATGGTACTGGATCTGGGGTTAGCAACCGGATCGATATTAATTTTGGAAATGCCGACTATCAAGTTTATAGACTAAACGATGATGTCACTTTTGAATTTGAAGGTTTTTCAAATGATAATGTGAACAAAGTAATAATCGAATTACTGTCCGACGGCGGTACTTATACTGTAGATTTTTTTACCGATGGCGCTTATCCTATCAAGAAAAGCAGCAACTTTCCAACATCATTGACTGTATCTAGTACCTCAAATCCAATATTGATCGAGATCATTACTAGAGCAAAAAGTCAAGATCCAGGTTCATTAGGAAGAACCGTGTTCCTTAACTATCTAGGGCAATTTGAATAATGCTACATCCGCTTGAGGGAGATCTGAGTCAGTTAACGGATTCTGAGGTCGAATCCAAACTACATGAGTTGACTAGAAAATTTTATCAAGCATCTCGTTTGGGAAGCCAAGATCTATTGACACAACTGTCAACATTTGTTACAATATATAAAGAAGAATTGCGTAAGCGACAGGCTAAAGCACTTTCTAACAATAATGTAACTAATGAGGACTTAGGTCAATTTATCAATGTCGATTAATACAGACGAAAATTTATTACAGGGAATACTAAAGTTTGGTCCAGGAATCTTGGAACATTGCCTTGTAGATAAGAATAATCCAAATATTGAAAATTATTTAGAAAGGATAATGGAAGAAAAACTTCCTTATCCTTCTGTTCTTACGGAGGAGCCGAAACAAAGAAATTGGTTCATGCCAGCAGAATATCGAGATTTGGACATAGAGAGCTTCTTGGTAGATCAATGCCCGAAAGAGAACTACGATCGTCTCATTGAAGAATTAGAATTATATAAAAAACATGACATGCTAGACATACTCAAAGTCATGAAATATTTGGTAGATACACTGAGATCTAACAAAATAGTATGGGGAGTAGGTAGGGGAAGTTCCGTTTCTAGCTACTGTTTGTATCTAATAGGTATACATAAGATAGATAGCGTTAAATATAAACTACCTATAACCGACTTCTTTAAAGGAGAATAAAATGTCAAAACGAAATAGTCCGCAAAACGTAGCAAAAAGACACGCCAAAAGAATGTTAGAAGGTAGAAAAGTGGCGAAAACAAGACTTAAAAAGAGGAAATAATCATGGGAAAAACCTATAGAACTATGCAGGGCAAAGAAATTGATATGGAAAAACTAGCCCTATTAAACGAACTAACTCCAGCAGTAGGAAACGTTAGAGTTAACGCTCGAGGTGACGAATTAGGTCCAGGAGGCAAAATCGTCCGATCACGAGAAGACATCGTGTCAGACTATTATGAAAAAAATCCTAAGAATGTAAGAGCAGAAAAAAAAGCTAAGGAATAAAATGTCAGCTTTCGAACCTAAAAAAATAAAAATCAAAGCAATCCGCGATCATGTCATAGTCGCCGATATGGATTTTGGTGAACAAAAAACCAGCTCTGGTATTATTTTAAAGTCCGACGACGGAAAAGTTCATGGTATCAAATCTCGTTGGGGGAAAGTATATGCCGTGGGTCCTGAACAAGACGATGTTAAAGTAGGACAATGGGTCTTAGTAGAACACGGTAGATGGACCAGGGGCATGGAAATTGACGACGGCGATGGCGTAAAGACTATTCGTAAAGTCGAAACGAGTTCTATGCTGGCTGTTTCTGATGAGCCACCAACTTCTGATGATCTTTTCATTCCTCTGGTAAACTCTTAATGGGCTTCAAGAAAAATTGGGACGCAGCTGATATAGCCAATCAGCTGCATTCTCTAGCAAGAGAATGTGCCAGTCCCTATAACGATGGATTCACATCGTTTGAATGTAAAAAAGATTTATACCTTATTAAAAAAATAGTCGACAGTGCTCTAGCCGATGCTCCTGATTTTGGTGAATTAGAACAACGTTGGTTAAAAGAGCAAGAACAAAAATCATTGATAAAAATTCTCAAGGAGTCATAATGACCAATCCATTCCGGGATCAAGAAAAGTTCATGCGAGCTTGCGATCAAACAGTAGGTGATTTTAATCAAGATCAATTTAAACTTTATATCAAATTAATGGAAGAAGAGTGGAAAGAACTTAAAGTAGCCATTGATAATAATGATAGACTAGAAACACTAGACGCCCTTTTAGATTTCATTGTCGTCACTGTGGGTGCTATACACAGTGGAGGTTACGACGGTGAAGGCGGCTGGAAAGAAGTTATCGGTACCAACCTTGCTAAAATTGACAAAGAAACCGGCAAGGTGCGTAAGCGTGAAGATGGCAAGGTATTGAAACCTCTAGGATGGACACCACCGGATCTTAATCCCTATGTAAAATGAAAAAATTAATACTGATAGCGATATCAGTATTAATGATTTCAACGGCCCATGCGAATGGGCCTTCTCATTTAGTACTTGATATCTCTGAAAAAGAAACTATATCATCTGTCGCCGATGATAAAGTTAGACCTATTGCGTCCATTACTAAATTGATGACTGCTCTAATTATCGTAGAATCAAATATAACGATGAATGAGGAAGTTGACTACAAGGGCGGTATATGGCGAAGCAAGAGAGTAAAAAGATCCGACCTCCTCGAATCGCTATTAATCAAAAGCGATAATCAGGCAGCAGAAGCATTAGCGGCATCCTTCCCCGGTGGTAAAGAGCTGTTTGTTGCTTTCATGAATATCAAAGCTAAACAGCTAGGCATGAAAAACACACAGTTTGAGGATCCTAGTGGGTTGGGAAGTCATAACTTAAGTACAGCTAGGGATCTCGCTATTTTGGTAATAAAGGCCTACGAGCATCCAGAAATTAGTAATACATCGTCATCTAAATTTTTCAAAGTAGAAATCAAAAAGAAAAGAAAAATTACCTATATGTCAGTCGGTAACACCAATAATGCGTTGTTAAATTTATTCGATAATATCACTTTGAGCAAAACTGGATATACAAATCCTGCGGGACGCTGTTTGGCATTAATAGTTGAGAAAAATAATAAAAAGTATGCTATAATAATACTAGGAGAAAGAACTTCTGGCGATAGATTTTATCGTGCTAGAAATTTAATTAATATGGTATCAGAATGAAAAAAGGTTTTACATGTTCAACATTTGATCTGTTTCACGCAGGTCATATAATGATGCTCAAAGAAGCAAAGACCCAATGCGATTATCTAATCGTAGGTCTTCAAACTGATCCAACTATCGATCGTCCAACCGAAAAAAATAAACCAATCCAAAGTATATTCGAACGATATGAGCAGCTCAAAGCCTGTAAGTATATTGACGAAATCCTAGTCTACGAAACAGAACAAGATCTTGTAAACATCTTGCTTTCTTATCCTATTAATGTTAGAATACTAGGTGAAGAATATGAAAATAAGAATTTCACTGGACGAAACGAATGTTACGATCGAGGTATTGAGCTGTATTTTAACAAAAGAGAACATAATTTTTCAACCAGTGAATTGCGGCAGAGAGTGATTGCTGCCGAAGTTAACAAGGGATTAAAACAATGAAAGAACTATGGGTAGAAAAGTATCGACCTAAAAGCATTGATGGGTATGTGTTTAGAGACGGCCATCAACGCAAACAAGTAGAGACATGGATCAAAGATAAGAGCTTGCCGCATCTGCTACTCAGCGGTAGTGCCGGAATTGGTAAGACTACCCTAGCTAAAATTCTTATCAATGAGATAGGTATCGAAGAATATGACATTTTAGAAATCAACGCATCACGTACTAACAGCGTTGAAGATGTCCGAGACAAAATTACTAACTTTGTTCAAATGATTCCGTTTGGACCTTTTAAGGTGGTGTTATTAGATGAAGCTGATTATCTTAGTCCGAATGCTCAGGCAGCGTTACGTGGGGTCATGGAGGAGTATCACTCAACTGCTCGTTTCATCCTCACCTGTAACTACCCTAATCGCATTATCCCTGCTTTACATTCACGATGTCAAGGATTTCACGTTGAGCGAACGGATCTTACTGAGTTTACCGCTCGTGTTGCTACTATTCTTGTTGAAGAGACTGTGGAGTTCGATCTTGAAACGTTAGACAATTATGTCAAAGTAACTTATCCCGATCTTAGAAAATGTATCAATCTTATTCAACAAAACGTCCAAGAAGGAAAACTCTTGGCTCCTAACAAAGGAGATCAAGGCGAATCTGACTGGAAGTTCGATATGGTCGAGTTATTCAAGGCAGGAAAAATCGCAGAAGCACGTAAAATGCTCTGCGGCAAGTTACGTGCTGAAGAAATGGAAGAAGTCTATCGTTGGCTTTATGATAATCTCACTATCTTCGGTGACGAACAAAAACAAGATTCTGCTATCCTTATTATCAAACAAGGATTAGTAGATCATACATTAATCTCCGATCCGGAGATTAATCTCAGTGCCACTCTAGTTAAACTAGCAAAATTAACAGCATGAAACAAAAATTCATAGACCTTTACATGGATTGGGCTAAGAGAGTTTCTGAACTTAGTCATGCCAAAAGACTTCATGTCGGTGCTGTGATTGTAAAAGACGATATCGTGATTAGCTACGGCTACAATGGCATGCCAGCTGGTTGGGATAACAACTGCGAAGATAAGGAATGGATGGATCGAAGTGCTGGGGGTTGGTTAAACCCCGACGAGATCTATGAACGTTGGCCCTATGTTGAATACAACGAAGATGCTGAAGAAGAATATCGATATCGTTTAAAAACTAAACCAGAGGTATTACATGCGGAATCTAATGCGATTGCCAAACTGGCTCGATCTCAGAACAGTGGTCTGGGTGCTACTATGTTTGTTACCCACGCTCCATGTATGGAGTGTGCCAAACTTATATACCAAAGTGGTATTAGCAGTGTTCTATATCGGGACGCTTATCGTGATGTTAGCGGTGTCGAGTTTCTTGAAAAGTCGGGGATCTCAGTCGAAAAGGTAGAAAATTGAAATACAGATATATGCTAGTTTCCTATCACCAGCGGGGTGATGGAAAATACAATGAACTCACAGAATTTAAAAATGTGTTAAAATTAAAGCATAGGCATCATGCTAAGGTCATCCTTGACCTTAAGAAAAAAGAAATACTTAAAAACGAAATGAACTCCAACGCATCTTTTAATGATATGTTGGAGTTCTACAAAAAAGTTATAGGTCCTATGTTGCTTGATTACCTCCCGTCATAATCACCATAGATAGCTAAAATTTCTTTTACAGCCTGATGTCTTTCAACATCTTCGACACTAAATTGACAAATGTCAACGTGTCTATGATTCTTAAAATTATCATATAGCTTTAGAAATTCAAGCAGCCCGTTTGATGCTGGCCTGTCTGCCTGCTGTAAATCTCCTGTAACGACCATCCGTGAACCGTCGCCTAATCTAGTTAATAACATCTTCATCTGGCTTGGAGTTGCATTCTGCATCTCGTCAGCGATAATAAAGCTCTTTTTAAATGTTCGTCCTCTCATATATGCTAAAGGACTGATCTCAATCACCCCCTCTTTGATAAAATTTTCTATTTCTTTAGCATAATAGTATTCTTCGAATACATCAAAAATCGGGCGTGTCCAAGGTTCCATCTTTTGCTGTAGAGTTCCTGGTAGGAATCCATGCTGCTCGTCCACGCTTACAGCAGGTCGAGTAACCACAATCTTGTCAATCTCCCCTTCTTGAAACAGTTTAACTGCCCATTGGCAGGCAAGCATGGTTTTGCCCGTGCCCGCAGGTCCTATGGCAAATACTATGTTTTTCTGTTCTTCTTGGAGTTTTAAGAGATAATTCTCTTGATTGAGGTTTTTAGGATATATCAGTACCCTGTTTTTCTTTTTCGGAAGGAATTTATTTATTTGAACTACGTTATCATGCTCTTGTACAGCTAGATTTTTGACTGATTTTCTTTGTTTTCTCAAAGGATAGCCTCCTAATAAAATGTTCGGCACGGACCTTTCAACCGTTGTGTCCGTGACCGAACACAAAAGTATTTAAGAATAATTTCAAAAAATAATAACTTAAGATAATTTTTCTGCGATAAATACTATTGGAGACAAAAAGCTATGCGTGACACCCGCGAAATACTACAAAATATCGAGAATATCTATGGGTCAAATAACAGCCTTAATATCCTAAAGGATTTTGAGCGTGTTTTAGACGAACTAGATCTCTATGTTTATGAGAACTGGATTGACGGTGAGCTCATCGAGGGACCCGAAGAATCTAGATACTTTATTACCTGTAAATTTATGTGGCCGGAAAAGAAAATGCCTAATCCTAAAGGAGGCATGCGCCTGCTAGATTACGGATGCAGAGTATTCTTTGAGTTAGATGAAGTTGCTGAAGTTAGAAAAATTAAGACACCCGACGATATCCGCCCGGGCACTAAGCAAGGCAAAATAGATCATAAACCTGTTTGGATCATAGAAATCCGTATGCCTAAAAAATTAATGTTTGATATTAATAAGGGATACAGGAACCTCACTAAGAATAAAGTCGAAAGTCCGCTAGCAGGAGTTACCACTGCTGTTCCTCCATCACAACAAAGTCAGGTTGAACCAGCAGAAGGGGAAACACAATAATGACACATTTAAAAGAAGGGCTTAGACCCGATGACTTAGCAGATATGATTTTCGATAACATCGAAATTGACTCTTTTAAAAGTAAGATGGGCGAGGACAGAGATGTCTGTGTCGTATCTTTTAAAGCTAGAGAAAGAGGACCTGCTAGAGACATGATGGAATTCATCGAAAAAGGTTATAACTTTGTATTAGATGCCGATGTCAGTTCCGGTGAGGATCGTAACGGTTACTATCACATATTTGTTGAACTTAAGAGGACTCCAGCACTTTATAATCAGATTAATGAATTAATCGACGGTGTAAAGCGTCTAACTGCTATCAACGAATGGAAATTTAGATATCATAGAAATAATCGTTTTCAGCCCTTGGATGAAAATACATTAAGAGCAGCGATACCCGGAACACCGGACGCCTACGACATGATGACAGAAAATATTAGAGTAGAAAGTATTAAAAAATTCTTCTCTAAGACTTTTAAAAATGAACTGGTCGTTGAAGGTAATAAAATTACTATCACTAAACCATTTGGTTCTAAGTTTTCATTTAACTTAATCGATTTCGGTTCAGCAGATGATCTACAGGTAAAAATCACAGAAACTGTTAAGATTGATACAAAAAGCATGGCTGAAGTAATGTGGCTAACTAAAGTCTTGGGAGACTTTAACATTACAAAATATGGCGATCAATTCGTCCTTGAGGACGGAAAAAAGTCCATGATCATTAAAATGGAGGAGCAACAATGAGTTTTACATTCGAATTTACCAAAGCACAACTAAAAGAAATGATTGGAAACAATCCTTATCTAGATAATTGGCATAGTGCTCTAAGTGAAATTCTTCCTGAATACGAAATCAACACCCCCGAACGTGTAGCGGCATTCATTGCTCAATGTGCTCACGAAAGCGGTGGTTTTAAATTCTTAAAAGAAAATCTAAATTACAAAGCACCAAGCCTAAGAAAAGTCTTTCCTAAATATTTTCCAGACGATGCTATCGCTGCCGAATACGCAAACAAGCAAGAAAAAATTGCTAACAGAGTCTATGCTAATCGCATGGGCAACGGCGACGAAGCAAGCGGTGACGGTTGGAGATTCTGCGGACGTGGACTCATTCAGTTAACCGGCAAAAACAATTACACCTTCTTTGCTGCCAGCTTAGATATGAAAGTAGAAGACGTTCCCGAATACCTCGGAACATTTGAAGGTGCTGTACAATCAGCTTGTTTCTTCTGGGAACAAAACAATCTAAACCAATGGGCGGATAAGAGAGATATCTTAACATTAACAAAACGCATTAACGGTGGCACTATTGGACTTGAAGATCGTCAGAAACATTATAATCATGCTCTTCATGTCTTAGGAGTTCACTAAGATGTGGCTGACTGGATGGATGCTGAGCTTTATTCCAGACAGCATATTCTTATGGATATCGTATGGATTAATGGCAATAGGCATTGGGCTATACATCCTTAGCAAGGTAATCAAATGGTTACCTTTGTTAAGCCAATATAAGTTTCCAGCAGAAATTCTCGGAGTAATAGTATTAGTTGTTGGATCGTATGTTTTCGGAAGCTATGGTACCGAAATGGTCTGGAGAGAACGTGTTAGAGAGTTAGAAGAAAAAGTCGCTAAGGCCGAAGCAGAATCTAAAAAAACTAACGTAATCATCAAAGAAAAAATCGTAAACAAGATAAAAGAAATTAAAGTTTATCAAGACAGGATTAAAGAAGTGATCGTTGAAAAAGAAAAAATCATTGACGCACAATGTAAAGTTCCTGATGAGGCGTTAGAAATTTTAAATCAAAGTGCCGCGGGCGTTGCCGAAGGAGATAAGAAATGAAACTCTTATTAGCATTCATTCCCGCATTATTGTTAACAGGTTGCTTTACTACTACTGTTCCTGTAAAACGTAACTTTCCTGAAGTTCCGTCTGAGCTAATGACCGCTTGCCCGGATTTAAAGAAAGTAGATAAAGGAACTGAACAACTAAGCAAGGTAATAACTGTAGTGACTGAAAATTATACACAGTATCATGAGTGTCGTGTAAAAGTTGATAATTGGATACTATGGTATGATTCTCAAAAAAAGATTTTTGATGAAGTAAAATAATCAAAAATGGAGCGGCAAATGACGGGTATAACAGATCTAGACAAGGATGGAAAAATCAGCAAGAAGGACATTGAGAACAGCGGAGCTTCTCTAGAATTAGAACTACGAGAAGAAAAAGCCGATGCTCATAGAAAAATGGCCTGGACAGCGATTATTTCTATCATCGCAGTAACGATTGTAGTTATGTCCCCGGGCGTATCCGACTCAAGGGTTCAAGCATTAGGAGATCTGCTAGGGCTATTTTATATTGCCATGGCTAGTATTGTAGGTGCTTATATGGGAGTAACTGCTTGGATGAGCAGAAAATAATTTAAGGAGTGTTTATGAAACATTTAATTTTTATTGCAGGTTTGGCACTAGCGGTAGCGTATCCTTCCTATGCCGCTGAAGAAAAGAAAGAAGCAGAAACTGCTAAAGTATGCATCGACATACAGGGAAAGGACGGAAAACCTGTAATCGATCCAAAGACTAAAAAACCAAAACAGGAATGTAAAACTGTTAAGAAACATCAAAAGCATGAAGGTACAAAAGTTCCTGACGGAAAAAAGTAATTCTATTTTTGACTTTTCTTTAAGGGTATAGTATAATTACTACTATACCCTTTTTTACTCTATGATAGATCATTATAAGACATTAGGCATAGATCGTTCTGCTACCCAAGATGATATCAAAAAAGCCTACAGAAAGTTGGCTATGAAGCATCATCCGGATAGAGGAGGAGATTCAAAAAAATTCCAAGAGATCCAGGAAGCCTATGCCACGCTTGGCGACGACGAGAAGCGTTATCAGTACGATAACCCCCATCAGCACCATTTTACTACCAGCAACATGGGAGACGATATCTTCACAACTTTCTTTGGAGGAAGCCCATTCGGTTTCGGGTTTCAACAACAACAGAGAAACATTAACATCGGGGCTACGGTCGCAGTTAGCCTAGAGGATGTCCTCACTGGTAAAACTATAGATGCCGAAATCAGTTTTAGAAATGGCCAAAAGAAATTGGTATCGATCAATATTCCAGCAGGAGTAGAAGATAATATTCAAATTAGATATCCAGGAATGGGAGATCATAGTATCGCTAAACTTCCGCCCGGTGATCTAATAGTAACTGTTAGAGTATTACCTCATGCTGTATGGCGTAGAGAGAATACTAATCTAGTTTTAGAAAAAGAAATTTCAGTTTGGGAAGCTCTGTTAGGCAGTGAAGTAACTTTCGAAACGATCGAAAAGAAAACTCTCAGCATAACAATCCCAGCCGGAACACAACCCGGAACAGTGTTTAGTTGTAAAGGCGAAGGATTACCACATCCAAGATCCGGGGTTAGGGGTGCGATATTGATCAAAGTAAAAATCAACATACCAAAAAATCTGTCTGAAGAGGCTAGAAAAAAGATAGAGGATCTCAGCAATGGAATTTAAATTAGGACCACATGAAACATTAACACAAGTAAGCACAGACTGGGATTTCTCAGTTGATCAAAATGCCGAAGAACTAGAAAAAGAAATGATTGACTTTATGTTGGCCAATAACGGAATCGGTCTAGCAGCGAATCAAATAGGTCTAGCGAAAAATGTCTTCGTGTTGGGCAGTAAGAACATACAAGGATACGAGCCGATGGCTGTATTCAATCCTAAAATTTTAGAAGTCAGCAAAGAAACAGAATTGTTTAAAGAAGGTTGTCTAAGTTATCCAGATCTCTGGCTAACGATTAAACGACCCAAGGCTATCATAGCCGAGTATCAGAACAGCAAGGGCGAAGTCGTTACTGTTGAGATAGACGGATTAATTTCTAGATGTTTTCAACATGAATTCGATCACCTAAAGGGTATATGTTTCGTTGACAGAGTCAGCCAGATGAAGCTACAATTAGCTATGAAAAAAATTAATAAGAGAAAATAATCAATGCTAGAACCAAGTAAAAAATTACAAGCAGTCTTTGAAAAGGCGATCGATATCGCACAAAGACTGGAACACGAATATATCACTATCGAACATTTGACATTTTCTATTATTTCAGATGCAGAAACATACGCTAGTCTAGGGCAGGCAGGATTCGCTAGCGAGTTTTTAAAAGTCAATCTAGAGCATTTTCTCAAAACAAAATTAGATGATATCAGAACAGGTACATCTAATCACAAGCCAAAAAGAACCACATCTGTTGAACGTGTGTTAAACAGAGCGTTTACTCAGGCATTATTCAGCGGTAGGCAGGTCATCGAGGTTGAAGATGTGCTAATCGCTATTATCGGTGAAAGAAAAAGTTTTAGTTTTTATTACATGACTAAATCAGGTATCACCAAAGAAAAATTAATCGAATACTTCCAAAACAAGTTCGAAAATGAGCTAGACCTCGAAGAACATCAGCCAAGACTTAATCATAATCAATTGGATAAAATACTTAATCAATTCTGCTCTAATCTTAGCCTATTGGCCAAACAAAGAAAAATCGATCCTGTGATCGGTCGCGACGAAGAACTAGAAAAAATACAATTAATCCTAGCACGTAGATCTAAGAGTAATGTGCTCTTAGTTGGAGAACCAGGAGTAGGTAAGACTGCCATCGCAGAAGGTCTTGCTCGCAAGATCTTTGAAAAGAAAGTTCCTAAGTTTATACAAGACCATAATGTTTATACACTAGACATTTCGGCATTATTGGCCGGCAGCAAATACCGAGGAGACTTCGAAGAAAGGATTAAGGCAGTTCTAACAGCTCTTGAAAAGAAAGGCAACATTATCCTGTTTATCGACGAAGCACATATGATGAACGGAGCAGGTGCTGCTAACGGCTCAGCTAATGATCTTGCCAACATCCTTAAACCTATGCTGACCAAAGGCACGATGAAAGTTATCGCTTCTACTACATGGGAAGAATATCGCAAGCACTTCGAAAAGGATCGTGCCTTAATGCGTCGATTCCAACGTGTTACTGTTGATGAACCTACTCCAGAACTTACGATTAAGATTGTTAAAGGCATCAGAAAGTATTACGAACAATACCATAATGTTAAGATCACCGATGCGGCTATTGAGCAGGCAGTTAAAATGAGCATCAAATATATGCCCGATAAGAAATTACCCGATAAGGCGATTGATATCATCGATTGTTCTGCGGCTAGATTTAAGATCAAAGATCAAGATACTGAGACAGCAGTTAGTGTTGTTGATATTGAAGAGATTATGTTCGAAGTCAGCAAGATGACCAACATGCCATTTGAAACCGTCAGTGAAAAAGAATCTAAAAATCTTTCTGATTTAGAAAGCAATCTTAAGAATTCTGTATTTGGACAAGAATCTGCTATTTCAAATCTGCTCGATAAGATCTTTGTAGCACAAGCCGGAATGAAGATTCCTAATAAACCAATCGGTTGTTTCCTTTTTGTTGGTCCTACCGGCTGCGGTAAAACTGAAACTGCCAAACAACTATCAGATAAGATGGGTATGCCGTTGGTTAGATTTGATATGAGTGAATATCAAGAGAAACACAGCGTAGCACGATTAATTGGAGCACCTCCAGGCTATGTCGGGTTCGAAGATAACGCCGGTCAATTGATCACCAAGTTACAGGAAACTCCTAACTGTGTACTACTATTAGATGAAATCGAAAAAGCACACCCGGATGTTTCTAACATCTTGCTACAGTTCATGGATAACGGATTTGTTACAGGTTCGAATGGTAAACAAGCTGATGGTCGCAACACCATTCTTATCATGACATCAAACCTAGGTGCCGCCGATAATGAACGCAACACTATAGGGTTCGGAGATCTAGCCAAAGATGGCGAGGATGACAAAGCAGTTAAGAAATTCTTTGCTCCAGAATTCCGTAATCGTCTAGACGCTATAGTTAAATTTGGTGGTTTGTCTATGGATACTGTTAAAGTTATTGTTGATAAATTTATGCGAGATCTTAACACACAGATCAAAGACAAAGGTGTTGAAATTATCTTAACAGACGATTCTAGAGATTGGTTAGCTAAAAATGGTTATAATTCTAAATTAGGTGCTAGACCGTTGAATAGATTGATCGATAACGAAATCAAATCCCCAGTTAGTAGAAAAATATTGTTCGGCGATCTTAAGAATGGTGGAAAAGTATTTGTAAATGTAGTTGACAATAAGCTAGATTTTGTTGTAAAATTACAGGAAGATGAACTAGATAAATTTGAAAAGCGAGCCTTTAAACATCATAGGAGAATCCTCGATGGTGCTCCTTTAATTAAAGATGATCCAATACAAACCAACTAAAAAATTGTTTTATGGAAAATGGCTATACAAGGTTAGCTATAAAATAGAAGGTTGTTCGTTTATTCGGCAGAAGTCGCTTGAAGATTTCGAATCATCTTTTGATAACTTGAAAATAACCAATATCTATCATAGGAAAATCTTAAACAATCGAGAAGATCTGATCCGTATATCTTTCGAATTAAACAGGATTCCTAGAGAGTCCTTTGATCTTAGGGTCGAAACTGACATCATTGATGTCTATACCAACGACGAAGCAATCTTTAGCATGTTGATCACTGTGCTTCCGGAAAAAATACGATTCGCACAAAAACCACAAGATCCTACAGGTCAGCAACTGTCCGATAAAAAAACTATTTTAGTAAAAAAATACCCGCAAGAGAAATTTAAAATGCGTGTGTATTTAAAACCGCACAAGATGACAGACCCAAAAGAAAAAGGATCGTATCTTCAGTGGTTAAAATCTGTTAATGGAGTATCGATATCAGATGCTGTAGAAACTTGGTTTTATAACACGAACTGGAACTGGGACCGCAGATACATACTCGTAGACGACGAAAAGACCCTACTAATGCTGAAACTTAAGAATTCTAATGTAATCGGCACGATCTACAACCTAGTTTTACAAGATTAATTCATTTACCGTTCACAATAGATCACGATAAATACAGTATCATTCTAAAGAGAGATACTATGCGTGATCTATTAAGCAAATTAGACGGTATTGTCAGCGAAACTGCCCTTAATCCTAAAGATCCTAAGAGCGATTATCAAGCGAAATCCCAAGCACTAGATGATCTAGAGCAGGATCCTGTTGTAGCAGGCGATCCGGAACTATCTGCGGCTGTTGAACAGAGAAGAGCCGATCTAGAAAAAGAAGCCGAATCTGCTGGAGTACTAGAAGTAGGTGATGCTTTTGGTATTAGTTTTAACGAAGATTTTGAGATTGAAACAGAAATCGTCGGTTTCTTAGCAGATGGCATTGTTATTGACCTAGACGAAACAGCTATAGCTCATCTACAAGAAAATAATATAAGCTTCTTAGAGGGCGAAGTAGTCACAGAAGAAAAAATCAAAGGTGTAGATGGAAAGGCCTGCTGGAAGGGCTACAAACGTATGGGTACCAAACAGAAGGGCGGCAAAACCGTAGACAACTGTGTTAAGGTCGGTGAAGATATCGACGAAGCTAAGTATCAAGGTCGTGAAGTTCCGCTAGGTAAAAAGATGGCGGGCGATGTTAAAAAATCAAAAGTATATGTACGCAAGCCTAACGGTAATATTGTCAAAGTAAACTTCGGCGATAAGAAAATGCGTATTAAGAAATCAAATCCGGCACGTAGAAAATCATTCCGTGCTAGACATAATTGTAAAAACCCAGGTCCACGTTGGAAAGCGAGATACTGGTCCTGTAGGAGCTGGTAATGAGATTGTTTGAAATATTTGGTCATGAACCAGAGAACAAAGACGAGAGGCGTAATTCAGACATTGACTATGTGTCTGATTTAAAGTTTTTTATCGACAATGACAACGAGCTGGTCAGCCAAACACTTTTTCCTGCTATTAAGAAACACAGAAAGCTAGGAGGTGATCCTAGTCAATATCAAATTTACGTCGGTGCTGTAAAGAGTGCTATACCCAAGTACTGCGACGAATATAAAATGACTGATATCAAAGACGACGTGTTTACCAATGAAGTCATTGAGGAAGTCTGTAAACGATTTGCCGAAGAGCAGGGCAAATATATAGAACGCGGCGACTATGAGACTTAACGAATTATTTGAACAACCCGGCAAAACAGTGGCTGTGAATTTCGGCAGGATGAATCCGCCGACTATTGGTCACGAAAAATTAGTCGGAGTAATATTAAAACAAAAGGCCGATGCTCATTTCTTGTTTGTGTCACAGACAGAAAAACTCACTGGTAAAAATAAAACTAGACGAGACAATCCTATTCCGTTTAGCATTAAATTAGGACTAGTTAAAAAAGCATTTTCAAATATTCCTATTGGCGACACATCAGCAAATACTGTGATCAAAATGATGCAGTTATTGGAAAGTCAAGGATATAAAAATGTGATCTATGTCTGCGGACAAGATCGTGTTCCAGAATTTGAAACATTATTAAAGAACCAAAACGGAATTGATTATAACTTCGATAGTATTGAAATAGTTTCTAGTGGAGATAGGGATCCCGACGCCGAAGGTGCCGAAGGAATGAGTGCTAGTAAGATGAGGCAAGCTGCTATCGACGATGACTTTGATTCCTTTAAATTAGGTGTCCCGACGAATTTACAAGGTAATGCCGAAGAAATATTTTCTATGCTTAGAAAATATTTAGAGCCATGGATAGAGGAAAATATTAAATCAGAAGAATATGCTGATGAACATATTGGCAAAGTACAAGGCGGTTATAGATTATATTCTAAATCCGGAGGTAAAAATTTAGGTACTTATCCTACCAGAGCCGGAGCCGAAAAACGTGAACGCCAGGTTCAGTACTTCAAGCATAAAGGATAATCATGAAAGCCAAAGAAATTATACCAGCAAGCAAACCTAGAAACTTTGTAGCCAAGAATCAAAAGACCGCAGGTGCCGGAGCTCACAAAGATAAAAAGAAAGCTGAGAAACAAGGCAATGTCAAACACAAACTAAAACAGTTTGAAGATGCTGAGCCAATGGATCGTGAATTTTCTCTAGTTAAAAAGTTAGGTAGATTAGGTGAACGCATTGTACAGAATCCTAAACTTTGGGACAGATACGAAGAAGAAAACAATAGTGGAGATCCTGATTGGATCATTAGTTTAATACAGGACGGAACTGGTGCTACATTTGATGAAGTTCTAAAGCTCAGCGATCTGTTTAGCGAGATAGGTGGCGGTATGGGACGCATTATAGATTTTGCTTGGGCAGTTAAAGAAGGAACATGGGAAGAAGATTTCATGGACCCTTATAGAAAGCATAGAGATCAAGACGTAGAAGAAGGTGTGTTTGGTATCGACTCTAGAACTAAAGGCGCTATTCAAAATGTTGTTAGTCAACTTAGCGATATTCCAGGCATGTGGGATCATGCTGCTCAGACATTTACGTCCGACGGCTTAGAAAAACTAAAGTCTTTGTTAAAAGACAATCCTAAACATATCAAGTATGCTGTAAACCTAAAAGCAGATGATTACGACGAAAGCATTAACATGGAAAGATATAGAGATCCAGAAGATTGGGATGAAGGCAATACAGAACCTCCAAATAACTTTGCTGTTTATATTAACGGCAAGAAGTGGAAAGTGTTCGCAGGGCGTGGAACCTATGCCGATGACGAAAGAGAAAGAAAACAGTATTATGATCTTAGAGCGTGGGCTCAACGTAAATCCGACGCCACTGGTAAAAAGTGGACTGTTTCTATTACCGGTGAACCTCCTACAGCATAATGGATATCAAAGATTTAAAACGTCTCGCTGGTATTACAGAATTCAAAGGATTCACTCCGTATACCATTGAGCAAGGCAGCAATATCAGTTTGACCGGAAATGAAAAAGGCGAACTAATGAAGAAACACAATATTAGACCAGGAACACCTGAATGGTTTAAATTGTGGTTTAGTTTACCGTATATGACAGGAGAAAAACCTGTAGGAAAAGACGAATGGTTGAGATAACAGAATCAGCAAAAGCTAAAGTAATCGATCTTCTAAACGAAGAAAATAATCCCGGTTTGATGTTGCGTACATTCGTCCAGGGCGGCGGCTGCTCTGGTTTTCAATATGGGTTTACCTTCGATGAAGAACAGAATGATGATGATTTTGAAATCGCACTCGACGATCGTTGGAGAGTTGTCATCGATGCTATGAGCATGCAGTATCTCGCAGGTGCCGAGATTGATTATAAAGAAGATCTCAACGGTAGTCAATTTACTATTAAAAATCCCAACGCCCAAACAACCTGTGGGTGTGGAAGTAGTTTTTCAATATGAACGAGAATCAATATCCAGTATACCCCGAAGACGACGGAACAGATCGTCCTATTAATCCCTACGGACAACATTAATGAGAGCGAAAGAATTAAATCAATTACCGCAAGGAGTTACTGTCTATGTTGATATGGACGGTGTTCTCGCAGACTTGTTTAACTACGCCGGTGAAATTAATAACGTAGAACATTATAATAAAATGACTCCGGATCAATGGGAAAAATTCTTTAAGGATTCTAATGCCTACGAACTGTTTAAGAATCTTCCAGCATTTCCAACAGCTAATAAATTATTATCAATTGTTAAAAATTTCGCAGGCGGATATAAGATCCTTAGCAGTCCTTTAAACTTTGATAAAGCTGGTAGTATCAAAGGCAAAAAAGAATGGTTGGCAAAGCATATCAATGTACCTGCTGATGCATGGATATTTGAACACGAGAAACAGATATATGCCAACACCAACGGCGTGCCTAACATCCTAATCGACGACTACGGTGTTAATATCAGAAAGTGGCAAGCTGCTGGCGGAATAGCTATCAAATATCAAGCAGACGAAGATAGTCTTAAGAAAGTTCTCGACGGTCTCAGAGATGCTAAAGATATCCTAGCAAATGAACCTACAGAAAGCATAGAAGAAGCTAAAAAGAAAAAAAGACGCAGTAGATGGGCCGCATATGGGCCCGGTCCATATGGGTACTATGGCACAGCAGTAGGCTACAGCGGTGACGGAGGAGACGTCGGAGAGGATTACGATATCAACGATCCTCCACCAGGTCCAGAAACTAAGCCGACAATGCCTAGAGGTACTGTTCGTGTAGATGTCAGCGATGTCTATGATTGGTACAAGTTAGGTCAGCATATTAGCAATTTAAAAGGTCTCGGTAAGCACGACTTCGGCAAAGGACCACCAAGTGCTATTATGTCATTCGGCAGTGAAGAAGAAGAACACGAGTATATTAAAAACCTAATGAAAACCGGGTTGACTACTACTGATATTGATCCGGTTGATCCTAAACAACCAAAGAATATGAAACGTCAAAAAACAGATCCTACATATAATGTAGAAAATTTTGCTGACGGGAAAGTCAAGGGAAAAAGCCGACCTGGGCGTGTCAAACGCAGTGGTGCCAGCTGTGACGGCTCAGTAACTGATCTCCGACAACGTGCTAAAAATGCTAGCGGAGAAAAAGCCAAGATGTATCACTGGTGTGCTAACATGAAAAGCGGACGCGGTAAATAATACTATGAGAATTGAAGAGTTTACTAATCAGTTCAAATTTTTTGCTGCCAAAGTACGGGTAAAGCAGACTAATTACAGTCAGGTTATTGATACTACGGTAACTGCTAAAAATCAAGAGATGGCAAGAAGGTTGATCAAAGCACAATACGGAAAAACAGCACTGGTCAGTAATGTTAGAGAAATAAAATGAAAATCAAAGATATCGTACAAGAATCAGCAACAGCAGGATCTACATCAGCAGCTAATGTTACAGTAGGCGTAGTTTACCCTAACGTCAAAGGAAAACAGCCTAAAAAACGCAAAGACGGAACTGCTCCTAACGCCCTAGATATAAAAGGCGGAAATCTGCTTTCGGGCGGGTCTTTGGTAAAAAGATAAATACTACTATGAAAAACAATGTGTTTAATGAAGATAACGATCTAGGTCCTCAGGACCACGAAGCTTCTATGGCTAGAGCAGAGCTTTACAAATCTGCTGAATATGCCATTAAAATCTTCCATATGATCCAGCCCGGTGATAATTTAGAAGGCTGGGTCTCTGCTAAAATCACTAAAGCAGCAGATTATCTTGATTCCGTAGCACATTATATGGAATATCAAAAGAAATTTGAAGAACCAAAGGCAGACGACGAAATGTCTGATATGTCTTTGGACGACAAGCCTGACGAATCATTAACTGCTGAAGTAGCTGAAAATCTCGTCGATCAATGGAAAAAATTTAAGACACAAGGATAAGAACATGGATTTTAAATCTATACTCAATAAACTAGACACTCTTTCTACTCCACCAAAAGGTGTTGAGGCACCTAAATTGCCTGATCCGATTAGATTAGACGAAGATATCGCTATGCACGTGTTAGCAGGTACTAAGACCCTAACTGAAGCTGCTGACCTAATGGAAAAGAAATTGTCTAAAGCAGAAAAAGACAAAAAAGAAGAAGTAGTTAAGTCTATGAAGAAAGACAAGAAGGGCTTCGAAAAGAGATATGGTAAGCGTGGCGAAGAAGTTATGCATGCCACTGCTACCAAGATCGCTAAAAAGAAAGCTGAAAGTGTCGATCTAGATGACGAAGCTATCGCTGAAGAAATGAAAGTCGGCGATACAAAGAAAACCCAACACGGTACGTTGACCAAGACATCAACCGGTGTTAAACATACAAGAGATCATAAGCCAGAAGATGACGACGACTATGTTCCACCTAAGAAAGAAAAGAAAACAGCGATGACTGGTGCTGAGCGTCGTGAGCAAAAGGCCAAAGACAAAGAGCAGTCTAAGGCATCTAAAGATTATGAAAAGAAACATCCAGGTTCTGTAAAACGCTATGTCGACGGTAAACTCGTCAAAGAAGGCGGCATGGATCCAGTCGGTAAGGAAGATGATGACATCAATAACGATGGCAAAAAAGACAAGACTGACAAATATCTAAAAGCAAGACGCACTGCGATTTCAAAAGCTGTAGATAAAAAAGGTTCAACTAAAGAATCTCTATCATTCGCAACAGCACTAAAGGTCGTTAAAGAAAGCCGTGGTCAATTCCAAATTGATCCTATGGACAAGAACCTATGGACCTGGGCAGAACGTGTAGGCAAGAGCAAGTTCACAGAATCTGTTCAAGCACAGGCATTTGCTGCTGCTACCTACGAAAGAATGGGCGGTGAGTGGGGCCTACATAAAGTTATCACGGAAACTCAAAAAAAAACTTTAAGTGAGAGTCAAGTTCTCGACGAGGGCATGATTAACAAAATCATGTCCTTTATTATGTCTAAAGTTGCTCCTAAGTTTTCAAGTGAAGAACAAAATCAAATGAAAGCTGTTGCACAAAAAGTTCTAGGAAAACCAAGTGCTGATACTTCGGACTTTACATTAGATAATATCAAAGCCGTTGCCAAGGCATTAGGTGTTAAACAACCTGCTGCTGCTGAATCTATCGAAGAAGGACCAATAGATGCTGTAAAAGACTTTTTTGGTCAAAAGAAAGTAGATCCAAAAAGCGGCAAGGGAACTTTAGGTCCTGTTGATGCTTGGCACAAGGATGCTACCTTAGGAGATAAACTAACTAGTGTTGCCGGAACCTTAGGCGGAACTGCTGCTACAATCGCTGGTTTCTTTGGAGGGCCAGGATGGTTGATTATTCCAGGTATTTTAGCATTAATGATTTTAAGTCAAGTTGGTCTGAGCAAGAGCGACGCTACCTAAATTATCATTTGGTAAACAAAAGCCAGTCAACCCATTGACTGGCTTTTTTATTGACTATATAATATACATTATTAACCGGAGTCAATAAATGGCAAAAATGTACGGACCTGAAGAAAAGGCTAAACTAGAAAGATTAATCAACGAAGGCGGAAACGTACTTCGTGAAATTGAAGATTTACAAGAGGGTCTAAAAGAAACTGTTAAGGCGGTAGCAGACGAACTTCAAGTCAAACCCAGCATCATTAACAAAGCGATCAAGATCGCACACAAAGATAATTGGAAAGCCCACGAAGAAGAATGGGATGAAATTGAAATGATTCTCGGTGTTACTAAAAAGTTACCTGAATGATTAATACAATATTTGGCCCTACTATACAATGGATCAAAGATGATTGGCATAGCAGTCCTTTCCGTTTTATCATCGAGCTGCTTGCTTGGGCTATATCGATCGGCTGTTCAATCACAATGGCCCTTACAGTCCCAACTCCACCTTTGCTCATTCTTTATCCTATTTGGATCCTCGGCTGTGCTATGTATGGTTGGGCTGCTTATACTAGGAAATCATTTGGCATGTTGGCTAACTACCTCTTGCTAGTCACTATAGATAGCCTCGGCCTGATAAGAATGATAATTAATTAATATACAGTAAGGTTCGGTCAGCCATAAATGATCTGTTTGGTTTGCCAGCCGCAAGTGGCAAGGAGAAAAATTTGAGTTACGTTGACGCATTTTACAATCGCGATCAGGATACTATCCATATCGTTGAACGAGACGATAAAGGAAATAGGCATTTTAAAGAATATCCTGCTCGTCATATCTTTTATTTCCAAGACCCTAAGGGCAAATACACAAGCATCAATGGCGATCCTTTAAGCCGTGTGACTTGTAAGAATCTCAAAGATCTACACAAAGAATTAAAAATACACAGCGGAATGAAGCTGTATGAATCCGATATCAATCCGATATATCGAATATTAGAAGATCAATATCTTAATCAAGATTCCCCTAAATTATATACAGCGTTCTTTGATATTGAAGTTGATTTTGATCCCGAACGTGGATACGCATCCCCGGAGGATGCGTTCATGCCGATTACCGCTATCGCTGTCTATCTTCAGTGGTTAGAGACTATGGTCTGCTTGGCTATTCCGCCAAAAACTATGACTATGGAGCAGGCCGTTGAAGCAGTTAAAGAGTTTCCTAATACATATATTTTCGAAACCGAAGCAGAGCTGTTAGATAACTTTCTTAATCTGATTCAAGATGCTGACATCTTAAGTGGCTGGAACTCAGAAGGCTTTGATATTCCCTATACTGTTAATCGTGTTACCAAAGCATTAAGCAAGGACGATACTCGCAGATTCTGTCTTTGGGAGCAATATCCTAAAAAGCGTGAATATGAAAAATATGGTAGAACGGCATTAACCTATGATATCGTAGGCAGAGTCCATATAGACTATCTTGAGCTGTATCGCAAATATACTTATGAAGAACGCCATACATATCGATTAGATGCTATCGCAGAATACGAGCTGGGAAAGACTAAAACACAATACGAAGGCACATTGGATCAACTGTATAACAATGATTTCCGTAAGTTCATCGAATATAACAGACAAGACTGTCAACTTCTAGACGATCTCGATAAGAAACTACAGTTCCTAGATCTTGCCAATAAGATCGCACACGAAAACACAGTTCTATTACAGACCACAATGGGTGCTGTAGCTGTTACTGAACAGGCCATCATTAACGAAGCACATCGCAGAGGTTTTATAGTACCCAATCGAATCAGAAGAGAACCCGGTTCAGAACCTGCGGCAGGTGCGTATGTTGCCTATCCTAAGAAAGGCATCCACGAATGGATCGGATCTGTTGACATCAACTCACTGTATCCTAGTGCTATTCGTGCCTTGAACATGGCGCCCGAGACCATCATAGGTCAATTACGCCAAGACTACACTAAAAACTATATTGATCAAGAAATGGGCAAGGGCAAGTCATTTGCTGCCGCATGGGAAGGTGTATTTGGTAGTTTAGAATATGAGTTCGTTATGGAACGAAATGTCGCTAAGGAAATCACCATCGACTGGGAAAGTGGCGGCAGCGATATCCTCAGCGGTGCCCAAATCTATGATCTTATATTTGAAAGCAACCAGCCTTGGATGCTAAGTGCTAATGGCACTATCTTCACTTACGAAAAAGAAGGTATCATTCCTGGACTGTTAAAGCGTTGGTATGCTGAACGTAAAGAGATGCAGGCTAAACTCAAAGAATGTATACAAGCAGGCAACAAAGTTGAAGAAGAATATTGGGACAAGCGGCAATTGGTTAAGAAAATTAACTTGAACAGTTTGTATGGTGCTATTCTTAATCCCGGTTGTAGATTCTTTGATAACCGCATCGGCCAATCAACTACACTCAGCGGTAGGCAGATTGTCAAGCACATGGCTAGTAAGATCAACGAGATTGCCACAGGCGAATACGATTACAAAGGCAAAGCAGTTATCTACGGCGATACTGACTCTTGTTACTTCTCTGCGTATCCTGTGCTGAAAAAAGAAATAGAGTCTGGCAAACTTCCTTGGACTAAAGAAACGATCGTACAACTCTATGATCAAATCGCAGATGAAGTCAATGCCAGCTTTCCTAAGATGATGCAGGATAAATTCCATTGTCCAAAGACCCGTGGCGAAGTAATTAAAGCTGGACGTGAAATCGTCGCATCAAAAGGTTTATTCATTACAAAGAAACGGTATGCTGTTCTTTATTACGATAAAGAAGGTAAACGAACAGACGTAGATGGTAAGCCAGGTAAGATCAAGGCCATGGGCTTGGATCTAAAACGTAGCGATACTCCTGTGATCATCCAAGATTTCTTGAGTCAAGTATTAGAAAAAGTACTAAATGGTGTGCCCAAGGACGAAATCCTCGAGTATATAACCAATTTCAGAACTGAATTTAAAACTAGACCTGGCTGGGAGAAAGGTTCTCCAAAACGAGCTAATAATATTACAGAATATGCGGCCAAGGAAAAGAAACAAGGCAAGGCAAATATGCCAGGTCACGTTCGTGCTTCTTTGAATTGGAATACTTTAAAGCGTATGCATGATGACAAATATTCTATGGGCATCACTGACGGTGCTAAAGTCATCGTCTGTAAGGTCAAAGATAATCCAATGGGATATACATCAGTTGCTTATCCTGTTGATGAACTTAGGTTGCCGCAATGGTTCAAAGACTTGCCCTTTAATGACGGCGAGATGGAAACTGCCGTCATTGATGAAAAACTAGAAAACCTTATCGGTGTTTTGGAATGGGACATCAGCAGTACAAGGTCGGATAATACATTCAATAAATTGTTTGACTTTGAGTAAATTGCGGTTGCTTTTTACTCTAGATCTAAATATAATCTTAATATACAGGAGAACTTTCAATGAAAGACATTTTACAAGACATCGTGTCACATACACAAAACCTAGGCTTCTTAACTACAGTTAAAGTAACAGGCTCTGAAAAAGGCACAGACATTTTTTCTATGGCAGATGATCGTTCAGTGATCATGGAAGCTGCTACGCACAATCCATATCCAGATATGATCGGTACTTTTGGTATGCCTCAATTACAGAAATTGAAATATCTGCTAGATGGACCGGAATACAAAGAAGATGCTAAGATCAATATTATCTCAGCAGAACGCAACGGTGAAACGATTCCAGTAGGCATCCACTTTGAAAATAAAGGCGGTGACTTCAAAAACGATTATCGTTTTATGAATCAGGAAATCATCAATGAAAAGATGAAGACTGTTAAGTTCCGTGGTGTTAAGTGGGACGTAGAGGTTGAACCAAGCGTTGCATCTGTACAGCGTTTCAATTTTCAAGCAGGTGCTCACAGCGAACATCCAACATTCTTAGCCAAGACAGACGGCGGTAACCTAAAGTTCATCTTCGGCGATGCGTCGACACACGGTGGCGAGTTTGTATTCGCACAGAACGTAGCAGGTAAACTTGATCGCGGATGGACTTGGCCGGTGCTACCAATCCTAAGTATCTTAAAAGTAGCAGACGTAAACAATACAAAGATGAGCCTAAGTAACGAGGGTGCTATACAGATCACTCTAGACAGTGGTGTGGCAGTTTACAAATACATTATTCCAGCACAACAGCAATAATGATCAAAGGTTTACAAGGCACAATAGGTATTACGGTTAGTGCCGGCAATACCTCCCTACCGTATGTAGGACCAAACACGAGCAATCCAATGACTGGAATGATTCGTATCAACGGTACTGAACTAGAAGTATTCAACGGTAGCAATTGGCAGACAATATCTACCAGCTATGCCACAGTAAGCCTAGATCAAGATGTTTTAGACATTGTACAATGGGCTCGTAAAAAACGTCAAGAAGAAGATGATTGGTACAAACTGGCTTCATCTAATGAAGCAGTTCGTATCGCATTAGAACAACTAGAACAGGCAAAGACAAGATTAGAACTTACAACAATTTTAGCGAGAGATCATGAAACAACCAGTTAACCTAACACCATTACAAAAAGACTACGCAGTCTATTTGCCTGCGATTAGTTGCTTTTTTTCAACATACGTCAGCAAACAACGATACGAAGAATTTGTTCCGCAGGATCGTATTCCTAAAGGCTTTGACCGCGGCATTGAGGGCATGAATTTCCTTAATCCTGAACAAGGGTACTTTACTTACAAATATGGATTATATTCAGCAGGTCACGCACAGTTAGATCTTGAAAAAACAATGAAACAAGACAGCATGATCCAACAACGCGATCGTGCTAATACAGTGATCGTCGGTGATTCAGGCGGATATCAGATTGGTAAAGGTGTTCTTAAATTTGACTGGCAAAACTTTGATGGTCCTAGTGCCAACAAAACTCGTGATAGTATTCTTAATTGGTTAGAGTTAACTGCTGATTGGTCTATGTTATTAGACGTTCCTACTTGGGCCTGTGACCATATTCATAGTCCAAAGACTGGTTTAAAGAGTTTTGATGATTGTCTAGATAAAACACTACACAATAACGATTACTTCATCCGTAATCGATTAGGACAAACTAAATTCCTAAATGTTCTACAAGGCAGTGACTGGGAAACAGCACAGGCTTGGTACGAAGCAGTTAAACATTTGCCCACCGAAGGTTGGGCGATGGGTGGTAAAAATATGTGCGATATGGAAGTCGCATTAAAAAGGCTTATTATTCTAAGAGACGAAAAGCTCTTAGATGATAGGAACTGGATGCACTTCTTAGGTACAGCCCAGTTAGATTGGAGTTGTTATTTAACGTCGATTCAACGACAAGTGAGAGAACATATCAATGAAAACTTTACCATATCTTTTGATTGTGCCAGCCCGTTTATCGCAACAGCACACGGACTCGTCTACACAAATGCCCAACACACAAACAAACGCTGGTCAGTCATCATGGACAAAGCCCCAGACAACAAAGCCCTTAGCCAGGCTTTTCATGTCCCATTCCCGTTCGAATCAGAGATCGGACGCAGACTCAGCCAAGGCGACATCTGCTGGTACAAACCAGGAATGCTCAACAAAGTAGGAAAAGAAGGCAAAACATCGTGGGATAGTTTTGGCTATGCTCTAATGATGGCGCATAACACCTATTGCCATATTGTCGCTGTACAACGAGCCAACAATCTCACTGATATCGAAACTACTAGATTCGCCCCCGATTGGAGAGAATGGAAAAAGATCAAAGATGCTGATATGAGTGACGAATACTCAGATTGGGTTCCTAGAAATGTTTTATATTTTGATCGATTTGTTAAAGAGCTGTTCAAAAGCGAAACACCGATGCAGATGATTGATGATGCTAAACCTATGTTAGCGGATATGATGGGTATGCGACTCAAAGGTGGCGTAGCCAAAAATAATTTCAATTCACTATTCCAAGAAGAACAAAAATTGGGCAGTGTCGAAGATTTCATGGATCCCGAAGATGAAAAACTTCGTGAACTTGAAGAACTTTATTACGAACAGGAGGCTCAGAATGTATGAAAGAAGAATTAAGCATTTGGAAGAAGCCCACAGGGCTATTGATAAACAGATTGAAACTTTGGAAAGAACTGGCAATTTTACCGACCAACGATTAACTGATTTGAAGAAACATAAGTTGACTTTGAAGGATGAAATTGTTATACTTAAACAAAAGCAATTAGCACACGACAACAAAATAATCCAATCATGAAAAAAGAATTAGACGAAGCACTCTGTGCCAAGTATCCTAAGATATTTAGAGATCGTCATGCGCCTATGACCGAAACTGCTATGTGCTGGGGATTTGATGTAGGTAATGGATGGTATCAGATACTTGACAGTCTCTGCGGCAATATACAACACTATGTTGATTGGAAGAATCGTAGTGCTGAAGCAGGCTACAAAGATTTTAAACCAGTTCCGCAAGTAGTTGCTGTACAAGTTAAGGAAAAGTTCGGTGGTCTTCGTTTCTACTATGAGGGCGGTGACGAAAATATTTCAGGTATGGTGCGTATGGCCGAATCCTGGGCAAGTCATACCTGCGAAGAATGCGGTCAGCCTGGTAAGCATCGCAGTGGTGGTTGGATCCGCACACTCTGTGATAAACATGAAGAAGAATATCAAGAACGCAATCTTCTTAAACAAGGACTCGAAGGATGAAGCGTAATTATAAAGAAGGTGTTCATTCCGAGATTACATTCTTTACAGGGGTAGAGATTGAAAAGACTCCTGCCTACGGGATGAAGACTTTGTTCGTAGTCGGAGTTCACGATCCTTATACAATTTTAGATATTGTAAAAGAATCTAGATCATATACTGATCAATCTAAACATATAACACACATTTACTTTGGTGCTAATCAAAGTTTTCATACTAAAGGTGTAAATGATGCCGAAGGATGGCGTCCTTGGGAGAACATGATTTATGTTTGCCTAGACAGCGAATATGATCTTTGGTGTACATTAGATTTTGATGTCAGCGAAACGGAAGGATTACTTGAGAGCGGTCTTACCGAAAAACGTAGATTTATTCCGCAGATTAGTGTAAAATTACCTTATCTAAATCAATTAGGCTACAATGCTACATTAAAGATAGACGACAAAAATTTTAAAGCAACCAATCCTGGGGTATGGTGCCATAACCTACAGGACCTTTTAGGAAGAGATCGCTTCACTGATTGGGATCAATATGGCAAAGATGAGATTATAAAATAATGGGTACAATGGGATATGCCAATGTTGTTGGCTCTAAACAAGCAGCAATTAGGCCTGCTCGTAAAATTAGGAAAGAAAAAGTGAAACTTACATTTAAACAACGCATTCGTAATTGGTTGAATAGCGATGAGCTAGAACAAGATATTCCGCAACTAGTAGAAGGCGATCGTCTGTCTAGCGAAGGTATGCGTCTACAAGTTTATAGAGCCAGCGGCGGATATGTTGTAGAAACTCGTAGTTACGATCATCACAAGGATCGCAATCTTAATTCAATGCATGTAATCACTGAAGATCAAGATCTCGGTGACGCACTGGGTAAAATTGTTATGATGGAGGCACTAAAGAGATGAAACAAAATTTTAAATCCTATACTGTTAAAGAAAGCAAGGCATATCGTGTTCGAATTGAATCTTGGGAAGCATTGGCTCCGAAAGGATTGGTTTCTATTGAAATCATTCAAGAATGCCTAAATAGCGACGGAGAGGTTGATTCTAGTAGCACATACAGTTATAATATGACTAGAGACGAAATTGCTAATCTTTGTAAAGGCCTTCTAGCAGCATGACAACTATTCGACAAGACGTTCGACCCAATAAAATGATTTGGGTCACTTTCCGCAAAGAAGGTATCCACAAGTATCCCGCAGCCGCAACAGACCCCAACCTAGCAACAGGAGATGAATATGATGTTTCGTTTTTGGCTAATCCTCATCGCCATATTTTTCACTTTAGGGTTTGGCTTAGTGTCACCCACAATGACAGAGATGTGGAATTTATACAATTCAAGCGATGGCTCGAAAAACTGTATTCTAGCAACGAAGGTGTATTGTCGCTAGACTACAAAAGTTGTGAGATGATGAGCGATGATTTATACGCTCAGATTCACGCAAAATATCCAGACCGTGAGGTTTGGATTGAGGTCTCCGAAGATGGAGAAAATGGTTCATTCATCAAATACTAAATTAAAAGGAAATATCACGATGAAACCGCAAGTTGAGAAAATTTTTGACGATCTCGACCGTTACTTAGATTTTTGCCGTTTTGAGTTGCGTGATTTTAATCCCGCACATCTATATAACAAAGATAATGAAAATTATCGTGCGTTCGTAAACAGTCAACGTCCACCAAGACGTTGGGATAATAATAACCGAGGCTATAAGCCTTATCAAAAGCGTTATGGCTAAAATATTTCTTGTTGACTTAGAAGCCGTTGAAACAAGATATACAGGCGAGTGGAAATCCCACTTGCCTGCCTTGCTGCGAAAGAGAGGACACGATGTTCAAGTTATATCTGGCCCTGAGGATATTCCTGCTGCCACTACTCCTGGCGCCTTTCTTAATTTTGGGGGGACTAATATATACAAGTCTCGACAAGTTGAAGAATTCAGTCGTTTATTTACATCCGGATCAGTTAAGCATGGGGATCATTTTATTTTTACTGATGCTTGGCATCCTGGCATCATAAATTTAAAATACATGAGCGAACTTCTTGGTATTAAGATCAAGATCCATGCTCTATGGCATGCTGGTAGTTATGATCCTCAAGACTTCTTAGGAAGACTTATTGGTAATGCTCCGTGGGTTAGGCATGCCGAGAAATCATTCTTCGCAGCCATTGACCATAATTACTTTGCCACTAACTTTCATATTGACATGTTCCATCATAATCTACTAAATGACGGGCTTGTTGAAAATCCTTGGGAAGAAGAAGATAAAGCAGATATGCTAGAAAGTGGAAAATATGTCCGCTCAGGATGGCCTATGGAGTATATGGCAGATACATTGCTGATGTATAAGAATATGCCTAAGCGTGATCTTATTCTTTTCCCGCATCGCATCGCTCCAGAAAAGCAATTACCGATCTTTGAAGATCTTAAAAAGCATTTGCCGCAATATGAATTCCGTGTATGTCAAGAATATCCGCTGACTAAAAACGAATATCATAACCTATTAGGTGAATCTAAACTGGTATTCAGTGCTAATCTACAAGAAACACTAGGTATCAGTTGGTATGAAGGTGCGATAGTTGATGCTATTCCCATGGTTCCGGACAGACTAAGTTATAGTGAGATGGCATTTGATACATTTAAATATCCCTCAGAGTGGACGGAGAGTTACGAATCCTACGAAGTTCATAGAAAAGAAGTTTGTCATAAGATTGTCCAGTATATGGAAAATTATGAAAAATTCCTTCCAAGCCTAAATAAACAGGTACATGCGTTAACTGAGAATTATTTCAGTTGCGACAATCTATTAAAGATGTTAAAATAACTATTACATGACATCCACGTCATTAACTCGGAGAACAATAATTGACCAGCGAATTTAAACCAGATCCTATCATAAACGAACCCATCGATAGATCCTTTAAGAAAGATGAATACGAACCTCTAGGTAAAGAAGTATATGTAAAAGCTTCAGATATGATGTCTGATAAAGGCTATCAAGAAGCATACTTAGGCGATGCGATCCGCTTTAAGATGAAACGTGATAAAAAACGTTTCTGGGCAGGCGATAACATCAGTGACTATATTAGCGAAGAAGATAAAGCAAAGCTAATCGACGAAGCAACCGAAGCATTTGAACTAGTGCTCGATAGGTTACTTATTGATCGAGAAAACGATCCTAATAGTCAGGGCACAGCACGTCGGTTGGCTAAAATGTATTTTAACGAAATAATGGCAGGTAGATATGACCCAGCACCAGACGCAACAAGTTTCCCCAACGATTCGGCGGATCGTTATGAAGGTATGTTGGTTGTTCGTAGCGAGCTTCGCAGTATGTGTAGCCATCATCACCAACCCGTTAGTGGCGTTGCTTATATTGGTATTATTGCGGCTCAGAAACTCATCGGACTTAGCAAGTATACAAGGATCGCTCAGTGGTGTGCCCGTCGAGGTACTCTCCAGGAGGAACTTGCTAATGACATTGCTAGGGAAATCGAAAAAGCCACAGGAGCCAAAGACCTAGGCGTGTATATTCAAGCAGTACATGGATGCTGCGAGAATCGCGGCATCATGGCGCATTCATCATTGACTCAAACTACAGTATTAAAAGGTGCTTTCAAAGAAGATGGCGATACTAAGAAAGAGTTCTTTGACAATATTAAACTACAACAGGAGTTTGCCCCGAGATGAATTCTGTAGATATGGCTAACGATCTAATTAATCGTGCGAAAAATTTAAAAAAGTTTGAAGTAAAGCGTATGCTAGAAGATGGTATACTGTTTAATGGTCCTGTGCCTTTTGATGTCAAAGGCAAAGACGATTGCTTTTGGATCTATGCGTATGCTGTTACGCAGGAAGAAGCAGAAGCAAAAGTAGATATGTGGCTACAAGATAAAACATGATTTGGTATATATTAGCTCTAATCTGCGGAGTCATTAGTATAGTAAGCATGGATCATGTTGTACTAGCACTAGGTCTTATTTTTTCAGTAATAGGAATAATAAGAGAACGCCAATGACACAAGCACTGAGAGACGATCTCATGGTACAACAGCAGTTGCCGGCCACCGATCGTCGAGAGTGGGCTTGGCAACATATGGTAGCTGTTATCATGCTAAATCAAACTGGGCGAAAAGCAGTCAAATATGTGCTGCCTCTTTTCTTAGATCGTTGGCCAGGACCTGGAGAGTTTCTTTGGGCTATGGAAGATGAAGTTAAAGAAGTAATTTGGCCTTTAGGAATGTATAACACTCGTTTCAAAAGACTCAAACGAATGACTGCCGATTTCTTGACTTGGGACGGAAACGATGCTACAATGTTATACGGCATTGGCAAATACGGTAGCGATAGTTATGAAATCTTTTTCAAACAAAACTACACAGTTGAGCCTACGGATAAAGAACTAAAACGCTATCTTGAAGAAGAGGTATTTAATGTTGTTGAAACTGCTTGAACGACTAGGCCGTAAACGTATCATCATGGATAGGGTCGATAACGAACCCTACCTAGAACGCTACTATCTTTTTCTTAAAGATCGCGAGCGTTTTCCCTTTAACATATTCTTACATAAGTTCTTAAAAGGTGATCCTGATGATGTTCACGATCATCCATGGCCGTATGCTACACTAATTCTCGCTGGTGGTTACTACGAATGGGTACTAGTGTTTAACACCCTAGGTAAAAAAATTAACGAAATAAAATACTGGCGTGGGCCCGGTCATTTCAGAATTTGTAGTCCGAACAGTTATCATCGCATCGAGCTAAAAGATGGAGTAACTGCTTGGACGTTATTCATGCCCGGGCCTCAAAAAAGAGATTGGGGATTTCTTGTTAACGATCAATGGATACAAAACGAAAAATATATAGCACAACGTAAGGAGTCTAATGTTAAAGCGTAAAGTTAGTTGGATAGAATTCCAAGGATTAGTTTCAAAAATTTGCCGAGATATCAGTTTAGGTAGTTGGCGTCCCGATTATGTAGTTGGTATTACACGGGGAGGTCTTCTTCCTGCTGTTATGATCAGTCAATATTTTAATATACCTTGCGAAGCATTGAAAGTAAGTCTCAGAGACAACGGTGGTGAACATGCTACTGAAAGCAATCTGTGGATGGCTGAAGATGCTTTCGGAAATCCCCACCACGAAGTTGATTTCTATGAAGGCAATCCTATGTCTTTGTTTGAAAACGACACAGCCAAACAGATATTAATCGTCGACGATATTAACGATACTGGAGCTACCATTAATTGGATTTTAAAAGATTGGCCTAGCGGATGCTTCCCCAATGATCCAGAATGGGACAATATATGGAACAATAACGTTCGGTTCGCTACTATATTTGATAATCTAGCCAGCAAGTCTGAAGTTAAGATGGATTACGTCGGTGAAGAAATTAATAAAGCAGAAAAACCTGTATGGATTGAGTTTCCTTTCGAAGAATGGTGGACAAAATGATAGATGCTAAAATAAAAATTCGCTGTACAGACAATGGTAAAGATGTCGAAGCACATATTCTTAATTATAAACCTCGAGCGTTTTTAGAAGTAGCATTTCAAACTGTAAAGCTTCGTATGGTATACAAAGAAAATACAAAGGTATTCTTCGGAAGCCTTATGGGGAGAGAATTTGTTATTAAAGAAGATTCATTGCCGCAAGAACGTAAGGAATTTCAACGATGAACGACGATACTGTTAAAGTTATAAAGGATCAGCCTCCTTTTATTGAGGACGGCGATGCTCCCTGGGACAATCTCATCGAAGAAGATTATCATGTTAAAGTGTTCGCTGACAAATATCCAGTAACAGAAGGTCACGTTTTATTTGTGCCTAAATATAACACGGTAGCAGTACTTATGGATGCGTTTGAATATGCCGTAGTAGACGGATTAAAGATGGTTAAAGATGGAAGGTGCGACGGGTTTAATATTGGATTTAATTATGGCACGGCAGCTGGTCAGACAGTTCCATGGCCACACGTTCATTTAATTCCCCGGCGTACCGGAGATATGGAAGATCCCACAGGGGGTGTAAGACATGTTATTCCTGAAAAGGGAAATTATAGGAAATCAAAATGAAAAAAGAAATCGTAGAAACATTGAAGCAACATTTCGGAGCACACATTCTTAAGCATAAAATGAATGTTGATATCATGTTAGCCAATCCTATGGCTATTCACGATCACACAGATCTAATGGATGCTATCGAAAAAGAAGTTAATCAGATTGCTGAATATATGGATAAACTTGAAGTAATGGAAAAATATTTTAATGACTGAAATTAAAATACCCTGGAAAAATCAAAGTAATGTTTTTTGGAACGAAACATGTGCCAAAATTCTTGAACACTTTGGTTTACCGGGGGACAAATACACTACTGAAGTATCCGCCGACGATATGAGATTCTTTTTTAAAAATGAAAAAGATGCTTTCTTTTGCAAGCTAATGATCAGCGAGGAAATATGAGAGACAGGATTATCATAATCATAGCGGTGATATTTTGTGTATTCATTATGTTAACTTCCGACTTAGGAAACCCGCGGACTAAAATTTATGATTGTACTATATCCGAAATTAGCCCCGACTTTCCTATCGAAGTCAAAGAAGAGTGTCGTAGATTACGAAGAGAATATCACGAAAAAAATAACAGCAGGTATACTACATGAGTAGAGCATTATTTTTAGGCGATAGTCATACGTGCGGATACGTAACTATTCCTGGTAAGGTCGGGGTTGGCAGTTATAGTATGTGGAACGATAATAGTTACGCAGAGTCATATGCTGAAGCTTTTTCTAAGCCAACATCAGTGTATGCGTTGCCGGGTGTATGTAATCGAATGTATCCAGATTGGTTACGTGTTATGTTAGATAAACACCCCGACATTGACGAGGTGTATGTTTTATTATCTAGTTTTAATAGATTTGTTCTTGCGTTTAACGAAACTCTTTCGCAAGATACATTACCAGCAGATTTTTTTACACTGAAACACGAAAAAAAGAATCTGTTAGTTGATCTGTATTATGATCAAATATTTAGAGACGATCGTTTTCAACTTCTTAATAAACCAACATTTGAGGATTTTGGAAAAATTGCTGATATTAATTTTGACTACCAGAATGGTTTACTGAAACCAGATCTCCGAAAAGATACATTTATGGATGTAAAATTATTCTTTGATCTAAATACCCATCTAGAACAAAGAGATTTTTTTAAAGATGTGCTTGTTATGGATAGGATGTGTGAGGATCACGGTTGTAAACTCTATCTGTTTAATATGACTGA
>Ga0222713_10000214_pt1 | contig 64024 bp, 83 predicted proteins | sample C33_649DmetaG_FD_165061 | JGI IMG/M metagenome (GOLD analysis project Ga0222713, IMG submission 165061) | Estuarine water microbial communities from San Francisco Bay, California, United States - C33_649D | ecosystem: Environmental > Aquatic > Marine > Unclassified | place: USA: California...
ACCATCACCAAGCGTTGTATCCCATATCTCAAACTCATTAAGTTTCTCAAGAATAATTTTGCGGGTATCGTTAGATACTCCAAAATTTTCTTTGGACACACGAAATCGTTCGTGACCATCCAATTGTGGGTCGGTGAAGGATTTGTCGTTACTCATTGTTCTTAATAAATTCTGGAATGAATGGTTTCTCTGAATTGTCTGCCATTGTCCACCCTATACAATCGGTGGGTTTTTCTACGATACTGACTTGTTTGGATTTGTTTCCTACGGACTTCTTTTTGAACTTGTTCCATTTCTGAACTCGTTCGATGATGGTTTTCATTTGTTGGCTCCTTACTCCTGTGGTGGTTCTTTTAAAAATAGTGAATAACTTCCCTTTACTATATGTATAATTTTTTTACTTATAGGAGTGAATAAATAGTCGTTTATATCCGAAATTTTTATAAATTTTATATCACTATGGTCGTTTTTTTTAGCTTTACCACTTTCATACCTAATAATGAAAGGATACACCATAGTTTCTAACATCTCTCTTTCGGGGATTTGATGGAGAACTCTGATGTTAATGTCGAGTTCTTCCTTCCATTCTCTATTGATTGCTTCCCAAGGCGTTTCACCTTCTTCAATCTTTCCACCCGGCAATTCCCACATATCGGGGTAATTCTTATTGTCCGGCTTTCTACGACCTATAAGGAATTTATCCTCATCTACTAACATTCCAACAACCAATTTAATCATCACTTATTCTTTTATGAATCCAACTCTACTCCAATACTCATCCCAATCAGTACCATCATCCATTTCTTTAGCCATCTTCATCATTATAAGAACAACACCCAACATTTGTCCTGGGTTTGTATTCCATATGAGCGATGCCATAAATGTATCTGAAAATGGTTTCTTTTCTGGCATATTATCTCGTTATAGTTACATCAAAGTGGTGTTCTTCTATAATATCTTTATAGGATATATTCAATACACCAAAGTAAACACCATCTGAAACGCTTCCACCATCCCAATCATTTTGATAGTTGTAATTGTAATATACAATACCACCCCAACGATTGAATATAATTAATTCTCTATATTCCCAGTCCATTAAATTTTCAATAGTGAACAAATCATTTTTATTATCACCATTTGGAGTCATCACATTCGGAATCACCACGGGTTGTGGTAGTGGACTTGGTGGGATTCCCTCCAATTCTTGGTCAATAGTTCCAATAGGTGGGTCTGGTGGACAAGGTGGACAATTCACAACTTTGACTAATATTGTATCAAACTCGTTCATTGGGATTCCACATTTGTTTATAAGCGTGTTCCCATCGTTCCCCTTCTTGGAATATAGGTAATAATTTCCTTCTTGACTGAATGGAGCGAACATAACCACACGAACTGAATCGGTTTCATAATTCACATCCACATCCGACCAAATCTTTGTAATCGCTTCTGGCTGTGAGGTCATTGTATTGGTCATACGGAAATCTATGTCATTGATTGAGTATCCATCTAATGCAATATGGAATTTGATTCCGAACGCAGTATCACCACATTGTACTTCTTTATATGGTAACCCTGTGATTGAATCAAGAGGATATGTATTCGAATCAAACTGAACCCCACTCATTGCGATTGGATTACAAGTTGATGCGATTGATATCATCATATCTCTGGAAGCAGTTCCTATCGGATACCACCACAAATTAATCGTATCCCATCTATATTCTTCTACCAATACCGACAAGACATCAATTTCTTGGTTGGTTGGTAGGAATGAGATAAGACCTGTATTGGGATTTATACTAAAATATGCGGATGTAACCGGCTGATTCTTACTCCACCCCGCGTCAAATGGAATGTCGGTTTGGTTTGGATATGCGTTTTCTCTACAATTAATAAGAGAATACACCACCGAATCACCATCGTACTCAATTGTGGATTGTTTCCAACTGAAAGGATTACCCACACAAAATGCTCGAACTGGCTCTGATACAAATATAGGAGATGAGTTCTGACCTTGAGTATTGTTTAATTTTGCATCAAAATAGAATCCATCCGAACCCCCACCATTTGAAGTGTTAATATTTGTAATTCCTGGCGGTCTACAACAATTCGAATACCAAAATGTAATATCAGAACAATTACTTGGTAAAATTACATACCCTATATAACGATACACCTCCAAGGTTTTTACATTTGGAGATGGATTCACACAGTCGAATAAAGTTGGAGATACCACACCACTTCCGGCGGTGAGGTTCATCGGAACATTTATATTTGTAAAACATCCTGATGAAACCGTCACATTCTCCGTAGTGGGCATTCCGATTCCGGTCACATCCCTATATACTCGTAAGATTACTTTGTAGTGTCTATTTACTCCGGTTGAATCTCCAATATATTTGTATTGAATATCACCACCGGCGAGGTGAGAACCAAAACTTGCAAATGATGCGAGAATCAGTAGGGATGTGAGGAATCGTTTCATAGTTTAGATTTTTCCTGCGGCGTGACTCCAAGTCCAATTGAACTCGGTTAGGTCAACAGTGTTAGTAAATAGTGTATCAACCATTACCGAAGTTCCGGCTGATGGTTTTGTCTTAAATGTTCCAAAGATTGAAATATATCCCATAGCATCATCACGGAATGCTAATTGAGCAGTATCTTGACTTACTACCATTCCGTTGGTCATAGTGAATGATTTATTCCAAGAACCTTCACCCCCATCAATTTCAAGAGCGTGGTCGTGTACACCACCACCCTCAATATGAATGAAACTATTAATCAGTCCGGAATATCCTTGGTCCAAATCAAATCCATCATCTTGTTGGCCCCATACAACTGCGTGTCGTACTCCAACATTTCCTCCAAAGATTTCAATACCATCGTCTTGGTTTCCAACAACCTCAATGTGGTCTATTATTGTAAGGAATCCAACACCACCCAAAGTCAGACCATTGATTTCGTTTCCTTGACCGATGTTTGTTCCTCCGTGGCGGATGGATACATATTGTAATGCGCCTGAATTATCAAGTGAATCAAGTCCACCATAAAGACCACTTGGGTCTGATGATGGGATTCCCTCAATCTGAACAGGTGAGATTGTTGTAGAAATAGGAGCGTATCCAAGAATGATTAAACCACCCCAAAGACCTGTATAAGTTTCATCTAAATTTGGGGATACGATTTGACCTGGTTGAATTGAATCTGCTGTTGATGTAAAGATGATTGGAGAAGATTCAGTTCCAAGAGCGTAAATCTTAGCACCTTGAGCGATAACTAAACACGATGCGTTTGCGCCAGACCCCGGCTCTCCCTTAATAATACATCCTGGTTGGATAGTTAGAGTAGCGCCTTCCTTTACTGCAATTCTTCCACGAATGGTATAGATTGAATCTGAATACCAAGTTGTATTCGAATCAATGTCATTAACCACCAAGATTCCTTCATAATCTTTTGGGGATGGTGGTACTGGGTCTTCACCGCATCCCGCGATAAATAACAATCCCAATATGGGTAATAAGAGTTTTCTCATCAATTAGTACGATAAGTGTTAAAGTCCGTTGAAGTTGGGGTTGTGTTTGGGAAATAGTAAATCTCGGTCACATTTCCGTACTTAATAGTTTTATAAAAGCCACTCGGAATTGAAGCCCCTCCCTCGACCTTGGTTGGTTTCTTATCAAATACGATACGGATTGTAATATCAACTACTGGGAACTGACTGGCGAGTTGTCGTTCTCTGGCTTCCAAATGTTTCCATACACCACGATTGAGTGACTGATGTTGAAGAGCGCAGTTCATATAAGTGAATGTTTCGTACAACATATCACGAGTACAATTGAAATCTGCAGCAGGTGCCATATGACCCTTATCCCACACATTGTTTTCGTAATCTTTGTGGTCTGATGTTTTGATTCCTTGTTCTTTGTAGAAATCCATACCACTACGACTTGCGTTGCCGGTTGGACAAGCTACACGATAGTGAACCCACTTGGGTTGTTCGAGAACCTCGGAATAAACAATTTCGAAGTACGGAGTGTTCCACCAAATGGAATCACGGAGTTGTCCAAATACGGATGTTGTCGTAAGGACAAGAAGAGTTAGAAAGAGTGTAATTTTTTTCATTTTACTTGTTGATTTTAAAGATTAGATAGTTACCTATTACTAAATAGTGTAATCCACGATTTAGAAATGTATTTATTGCGTTTTCGGGTGTTTCAACGATGGGTTCTCCCGGTCCGTTGAATGATGTATTTAGTACCAATGGAACACCCGTTCTTGAGTAAAAGGATTCAATCAGAGTGTAATAGCGTGGATTCATAAAGGGACTGACTGATTGGTAACGAGATGTTCCATCAATGTGAGTCACCGCAGGAATTTTAGATTTCCACTCATCTTTGACATTAGCCGTAACTAACATATATGGTGAGAATGTATCCAAGTCAAAAACTTGAGATTGTTTATCGTGTAGAACTGATGGTGCGAATGGTCTATACCACTCTCTACCTTTCAATTCATTTACATAATTAGTCATCCAAGATTTTGTTGGATTTGCAAGGATTGAACGATTACCAAGAGCACGAGGTCCAATTTCCGAACCACCTTGCATCCAACCAATGACTTTACCCTCATCTAACAATTCAGCAACTCTATCAGCCAATTCACTAAAGTTTGGATAGTAAATGTGATGGACAATATCATTTGCTTGAATGGCGTCTATGATTTCCTGTCGAGAATATTCTCTACCCAAATATGGTGATTGAATTCGTATTGGTTTCTTAAACTCGGGGTTTAATTTAATATATCCACCCCAAGCACATCCCAATGGAATTCCACTATCATCTGCGGGTGGTACAAAGTATGTACCTCGGAATAGTTCACTTTTGATAATTTTTTCGTTGGTATTACAATTTAGAAACGAACCACCAGCAACACAAATGTTTTCTTGATTTGTAAGTTCCTTACCTATACGAGCCAATTCCATAGAGATTTCTTCTTGTTCTCTCTGATAAACTCCTGCAACATTTGCCTTTAACTGAAAGTCATCACGATAATCTACATCAGGTCGGTGTTTCATTGTTGGGATAAAGACATCCATACCATCACGATATGTCTGGCGTGGAATTGAATCCACATACTCCGATTCCGCATATGAAGCAAGTCCCATCAATTTACCGGCTTGCCAAGTATTATTGATTGGGTTGTATACTAACTGAAGTGTTCCGATTCCATAGTATCCACCCACCGATGTTTGTTCTCCTTCAACTTCCCACGGAAATTCAAACTTAATCCATTTTTTATAGACCTCATTAAAATTGTTGTCAGATACATCGTAAATTGTAATCCCCTCTGCCCAATCATATTCTTCATCAGAAGTATCGGTAAGATTGTAACCTTTGGAAAACCATTCCCAAGTTTTACTATCTTTGGTAGCAACGCTACCCATAGCGTCAGCAACAACCACCACCGATGATTCGAATGGTGATGAATAGTATGTTGAATAAGCGTGCGCTAGGTGATGGGGAATAAAATATAATTTTTCAATTGGTTGATTTAACAACTCTATAAATTGAGCTTCAATATCCTCAACCATTGTGGAATTATAACAATAAATGTCTACATCATCATAAGTCAATCCTTCTGACTGAAGACAATAATCAATACAATCCACAGGAATCATCTCATTCTGAAAAGATTCATCCGATTTGATTCGTGATAATCTCTCCCTCGAAATACCTACAACAACTTCACCATCACGAATAAGAACTGCGCCTCTATCGTGTCCTATTGAAAACCCTACCGAAATCATTTATTCATCACCATCTTCCCAAGTAGCATCTTCCAACGCCTCATCACGACAAGACGCCATAGAATCTGCTACAATATCATAGAATTCCTCACAAGCCGCTTGATATGCTTCTTCTGATTCGTAATCATCCTCGTTTGGATATGAAAGAGTGTCATCTTGATAATCATAGACATCACCAGGTTCTTTGACGGCAGCACCACCAACAAAGTTGTAACCCTCATCTTCGAATGTACAAGTAAGGACCACATCCTCATCAACCTCGTGAAGTAGTAGGTGGAGTCGTTCGAATGCACCACTACACCAATCCCAAGCGGAAATGGTTGTGAGTTCAAAATAATCATCTGATAAATCACACCATTCTACATAACACCATTTAGCACCCATTCGTTTAGTGAATGTTTCACGATTGTAATCTTCCCCAGCGTGTTCTGGGTATAGAGCTTCGTAGAACTTTGTAGAATCCCACGCTTCCCAATTTTGAGCATCGTTAAAGATACTTTTGAGTTTTTCATACACGGCAGGTGAGCCTTGTTCTACCTTAATCCAAGTCGTAACATTATTTGCCATTGTTTTTTAGTTTTTATTTGATACAAATATACAACACAAATTTTAATTATCCAAACTGCCTGTTGAAATTAACAAAATTTCTTTCGATTTGTCTACAAGGTCTTCTGGTAAATCAACATCATCAACTTCCCAACCAGTTTGTTTTTCCACTTCTTTTACAACATTAATTCTTGTATTTTTATCACCAGTTCCCCAAGCCCAAGCGAGTGTATTTTTCTTTCTTTCAATTTCCTTTTCTAACTCACGGAGATTCTTTTCAAGAATTTTTTCATCTGAATTATCAATGTCGTATTCTAATTCATACTCTCCTGCAAGATTCAATAGAGTCATTAGGTCGTTTGATTCATATGATTTGTTTACTTTTTGAAATAAATCATTAGAACCACCTCTATCAGGATGAGTATAAGCGGCCAATTTTTTGTAGAGTTTTTTGAGCTTTTCAGGTCTATTTTTAAGTTCTTCAACTTTTTCTTTGTGCTTTCGTTCTTTTTCTTCGGATTCTTTTTTGTAGTTATCCCAATGTTTAGTAAAATCATCAAACGGAGGAGGTGTATCTCTAACCTCCCCCGTTTCCTCGTTTACCCAAACTTCTTTATTTTTTGAATTTGGTTTTGGTTTACGATAATACTTGTTGAATCTATCTTCAAAATCTCTGATATATTCTTTAAGTTCATCACCAACATCCGCATCCTCAAGTTTTAGGTATTCGTACTTTAGATGATATTTTTTAAGCTTGCGATTCACCCTTTTCTTCCGGCTCGTTTACAATCATACATTCAGTCGTTAACAATGTAGATGCAACCGATACGGCCTTCTCAATAGCGGTACGAGTTACTTTGGTTGGGTCAATTACACCGGCCTCTAACAAGTCACAATATTGTTCAGTCACTACATTATAACCATAAGTATGTCCGTGATTTTGTCCATCTGACAAATACTGAAGACCGGCGTTCTTTAGGATTGCGTTGAATGGAGCGTGACACGCACTACACACAATGTTGAAGCCAGTTTCTTGGTCAGCTGATAGTTGGGTTTCACCCATATAAACCGTGTCACTTGCGTGAATCAGAGCGGCACCGCCACCCGGCACGATTCCCTCTTCAACTGCGGCTTTGGTAGCGAGAAGAGCGTCATCAATTCGGTCTTTCTTCTCCCTCATCTCGATTTCAGATTCAGCACCAACACGGATAACTGCAACACCACCACTCAATTTAGCCAATCGTTTGTGGAGTTTCTCCTTTTCATAATCTGAAGAGGATTCTTCAATCTCGGTTTTGATTTGTTGAACACGAGTTTGGATGTCTTCGTTAGCACCCATACCACCAATGATTGTGGTGTCTGATTTGGTTACTACCATTTTCTCGGCTTCACCCAAGTCATCCATAGTGATGTCTTCGAGTTCTTTACCAATACCACCAAAAAGAGTAGCGCCGGTTAGAGCTGCGATATCTTTCATCATCTCACTTCGTTCGTTACCGAAGCCGGGAGCTTTCACAGCAACACACTTCAATGTACCACGGGCTGCGTTCACCACCATAGTAGCGAGAGCTTGTCCATCGATTTCGTGAGCAATCACGGCAATCGCCTTGTTCTTACTTGATACATTCTCAAGGATACCCACGATGTCATCCATCTCTGAAATATGACCATCGTAGAGTAGGATTTGTGGTTCGGTCAATTCACAATTCAGTTTTGACTGATTGTTCATAAAGTAGTGAGAAAGGTAACCTTTATCAAACTGAAGACCTTCTACAATTTTGAGTTCATCCTCATTTGAGTTTCCTTCTTCGATAGTGATTACACCATCACGACCCACTTGAGCCATAGCATCAGCCAACATAGAACCGATTACCTCATCACCATTTGCGGAGATAGTTGCGACTTGTTTGATTTGGTCGTTCGTTTCTACTTTGGTCGAAATGTTCTGAACCAAGTTACTAACGATTGACTTTACGGCAATATCCATACCTCGTTTCAACTCAATAGGATTCACACCCTTCTCAATCGCCTCCATTCCATTACTGAAGATTTCACGAGCAAGAACCGTGGATGTGGTTGTACCATCACCCGCGTGGTCAGCAGTTTGTTGTGCTGCCTCTTTGATTACACGAGCACCCAAGTTCATTGTCTTGTCGGTGAACTCGATTGATTTTGCAACTGTAACACCATCCTTTGTAATATGTGGAGTCGTGTCCGTTTCAATGATTACATTACGACCACGAGGTCCAAGTGTTACCACAACTGCGTCAGCAAGTTGATTAACTCCGGCTAATAATTTTTGTCGTGATTCATTTCCGTAAAATACTTGTTTACCCATAACTTATTTTTCCTTTTTTTCTTGTTGTTTTCGTTTTTTGATTGCGGCTTTGATTTTCTCTGCTCTCCACTCTGGTTGTTTACCACGGAGATTACCACGGAGATTATGGAAACAATTGTAACACAAGAAACGGAGATTTTCCTTCTTGTGATTCTTCCAATCCTCATCCATATGGTCTAACACCAATGGAATGCTACCATCGGTGATTCTTTTCTCATTGTATCCACAATTATGACATTCGTGAGGGAAATCCTCCATCTTGTCAGCATTGTTGATTAATCTACTCTTCAGTAAGTGAACTGAATAATTTGGATGTTTACCTTCCAAGATTTCAGTAAGTGAGTATTTACCCTTTTCTACATTATATGGTTTCTTAACACCCTCACCTTTTTGATTCTTATGTAAGTCCCAAAGAGATTTGCCGGTAGTTTCATCAATGTATTGTTTGGCGTACTTCTGAAATGTGGTGAGTGAAATGTTAAGGAATCGGGCAGCTCCACTATTACTCTTGGAGTTCTTCATCGCATACCGAATTTGTGCTTCAGTAAGGTTCATAGGAGTCCTACCCTTACCCAACACATAACCACTCGGCATCTTATGTCCTTTTCCGTAACTCATTATTAATAAATATGTTTCTCAATATTTTTCGTGTATACTTTCCAAAAATTGGAGGTCTTTAATTGTCATTAATTGACCCTTATCACGAATTTTGATTTCTAAATCGTTAATCTTCTTTTTGTCTTTGTATGCGTCAACACCTACAAGATGGTGTTTACTCTCATACACAACCTTCTTTGCATCCGCCAACATTATGGCGTGTTTTCTTAATTCTCTATTTGCTATTTCCATAGAATCTGAATACCTACAAGTAAAAATGCTAACATAAGGGATACGATGGTTTTGGTGGATAGTCCCTCACCAAGGTAGTACCAAGTCAATGCGGTGAATGAGATGATACCCATACCAAATGCGATGAACCGACCAGGCCACAATAACCCATCAAAGTGAACTACGAGATAACGAGTTCCGACAATAAACAAATAGGAAATAATAGAACCCAAACCAACAGACAAAAGTAAGGTATTTCGTTTAAACGAGTCCCATACAAATTGTCCGTTGGTTTGAAACCATATCATAGCTTGACCTATGAATATTAGTAAAAGTCCTATTGTTAAATTTCTCATTCGTCTGTATCGTAATCTTCCCAATCACTATGTGTTGGTTGATTATCTTTATATTGTTGGTATTCGTAGTCAGCGTCTTCGTAATCATTAACGAGTGGATTTACACCACTTGTTTCGTACAATGAATCAATATATCGTTTAGTTAAGCTCATCGATTACCATTAAGATTTCTGCCTCACGATAGAGGTTATACTTCTCACCTTCTAACTTCAATTGAATGCCCGTATTGGGTACGATTACCCTATCACCCACTTTTAGATTCATTGGAATCAGAGTTCCGGATGATGTGTAGATACCACTACCTACTGACAAAACTTCACCCAACATCTGCTCTTTAGCGTCTGATGGTTTATAAAGACCACCTTTGGTCTTCTCTTCTTCTTTAATAACCTTGACTAATACATAGTCATTCAATGGTTTGTACTTCATAACTTTTTCCTTATTTTTAACAAATATACAAAATAAATCTGACATTACCAAATCAATTCATCAATGCGATGTATAAATTCAGAGATGTCGCAATCATTAACCAAATAAAGTATGGCATTCCCAACCAAGCAATCTTCCACCCCATCGATGAACGAGTAAAGTCCACCAATCGGAAAATCAAATAAGATAGGATTACCAATACTATAACACCCAACCATAGGAAATGTTTCCAAAAGAATACAGGATTCCACATAATGTTGAATGCAACACTAAACCAAAACCAATTGTGAACTTGGTCAATATGTCGATATGAACTTACTGAAAGGTAAGTCATCATTAATGCGTATGTAACTCCAATTGTAGTCCAAGCCATTCCGAAGACCCAACCCGGCGGAGTCCAAGGTGCTTGATTTAAAGATTTGTACCAATCAGAAGATACGCCTGGGTCAGTATATGCGGCCCCAAGAGCCAATGCAACAAAGTTTACTATTAGTAGAACTACGAAGTTGCGTAGGAATTTACCAGAACTTTTCACCATTTACAAATTGTTTTTGTTTTTTGATTTGTTTTTTGAGTTGTTGTTTTTCATCAACTCGGAGATTAACAACCCCATTGGATTGTTGCTGATTTTCCACACGGAACTTTCTATCGATTCTTGTTCGATATTCGTTTGCGTGTATTCTAATTCTTTCCAATTCGGCATCTGTTAAACTTTTAGTTAGGGTTGATGATACATAACAATAAGGGTCATCAGGGTCATCCAATTCCAAGTCATAATAAATACAACCAGGATTGGTGACCGACCTCACTTTATAAGTAGGGTACTTATCTTTACTGAATTGTAGTTTCTCTACAAAACATATATGTCGTTCCCCATAAAATTTAATCACCACAGGGTCAAACTCCTTATAGTGGTGTTTTTTCTTCTTGCGTTTATCTTTGTTAATGTGTCGTACTTTTGGTAACTCCATTATCTTTCGTTTTGTTCAAGGATTCTGATAATATCTTCCAAGTCACCACTTCCTTTGAAACGGATGTCGGTTTCCATAATCTCTACCCATAAACCTTCGCTATCCCACTCATCGTTTGCGTTTGAAATAAATTCAACACCACCAATGTTTAACGAGTAGTAATAAAAGTCATCTTGACCACCCCAAGCTTCCGCCGGTTCATCGGTTCTCTCGAACCCAAGGTCTATTAAATCTTGTTCACTCATAATTTTTTCTCCTTATGAGAATAATTAGATGTTTACATTTTCAAAACCACCATTCTTTTCAACTTGGATAGCGGCGGCTCGAACCTCTTGAGGTCGTTCCTCACTAGCATTGTTGATTAGGATTCGTTCAGCTCGGCCGATACCCATTACCAATTGGTGGAATGGGATACCTAACAACGCCATCTCAAGAACAGTGGTATTTCGTAGATATTCTGGTCGAGCGGTGGTTAACACAATATGATGACCTTCGTTGTACCATTGGTTCATTTTCTCAACAGCACCGGGCAAAGCCACACTACTATAAGGGTCAATTTCTTCAAATCGTACTTGGTGAACCAAAGTACCGTCAATGTCGGTGAAAATCGTTTTATTCTTCATATCTCTAACTCTTACATACAAATATACAAAATAGATTTGGAACTACCAAATGTTTTTGTTAAGTTTTTGTTAATTTTTTCAATTTTTTTATGGGACTAATCGGTTTAAGGCCCGTTCCATCGCTGGTTTGTTGGCGTAATGAACACTTTGGATTTTTAACATCCATTCAACATAACCTAATCGGTTATTAGAGGGCAAGGTGGGAACACTTTTCATTAAGTCGTTTCATATGTTTACAAGGAGAATATCTACGGAACTCACGAGCCGGACATTCACAATTAATAATCTTCCAATCTTCTACCGTGACTTTGTAATACTTTAGATTACCTTTCTTATCACGAGAACCCATCTCACGATACTGCCACTTCATATTACTTGGATTTGAATTTCAAGTTAGACAATACTGCGACTGATAGTAAAAATACCAACATAGTAAACACTAACTCGTTGAGTGGGTCTGCGAAGTGAATTACTTCTTGAACATCACCTCTCATCATCCCAACTCCGACACCAATCAGAGCAAGGGAACACAAAATATAAATCAGATTTCTCATATCTCTTAATCTTACACTACTAAAGTACGACATATATTCCATATATCCAAATTTCTAATGTTAAGAAATTGTTATTTTATATTATCAATTTTGATGTTTAGTTTGGCGATTCTCTTGAGGAGGTTCTTCATATCTCGTTTAGGCCACTCGATGTACCATTGTTTCATACCACGAATACCCTCTTCCAAAATCTCATCATCACCATCTCGTTTCCAAGCTTCGTATCTCCAAGAGTACATACTCTCTTTCATAGCTTCAATCAGTTGTGAACGAGTCATTGCGGAGTAGGTGTTAACCGAAGTTTGTTTATCTTCGTATATTTTGTTGAGGTCATTCAACTCTTTTTCCAATCGGTCAAGAGTTTTCATCTTCTTTTGTTTAGCGACATATTCGGCAGCGAGGTCACTATAAACACGCGGCATCTTACTCTTAACGATATATCGGTAGTGGAATCGTTGGATGTTGTAACCACCAGCAGTGATGGCTTCGGTAACGAAGAAGTATTTAGTTCCCTCTCGTTCAATTCCAGCAGAAATCTCAATTCCTTTCGGACCACCATACCAATTGAACCCAGTCAGTTTATCGGTAGGAAGGATGTAGTTTTGAAGAGCTTTCATTAGGTCAATGACCAAACTCAAACGAATCATCTCTTTATCTCTTTCGGTAATTCGGAGTTCCCTACCGGTCTTCTTTAGGTAAAAGGCTTTCTCACTCTGAATGATTTCAGCAGTTAAATCACTAATGGGTTTCTCTAACTGGTGGAGGATTTCTTCTTTAATTGGTTTCATATCTCTCATTGATTACATAGTAAAGATACGAAATAATTCTGAAAAAACAAACTTTTAATGTTAAGTTTATGTTAAATCTTTGGCGAACAATCCCAAAGATTATCGTGGTTATCCCACTTTCCATATCCAAAATTGTCATAATCCCATCTGAACTTATCGTAAACAAGCTCTCGGAGTTCGTTTACATCCCAAGTAGTTCCTTTAGGTATGAATGTTGGTCGTTTACTTCGTGGAGTAAAATCCCACTCAAAGTCATCTGAAATAAATGGTAGTTTGCGAAGGTCTTCTAATACGGATTCGGCGTGGATAATGTGGTCTATTCGTTCTTGGAATTGAGTTACAATTCTCCATTCAGACCAAGCCCAACACCTTTCATCGGTTACGGACTTTAACGCAGTAAGTGGGTCTTTGAGTGATTTGTCTAACTCATTTTCATCTTTTAAGCCGTGTTTCCAATATGAAATCCACCGATAGTATGGGTGTCTTACATTTACAATATGTAAGTAATCCATTGGACATTCTTCAGGCCACATATTTTCGTGGGTGAATATCATAGGACTATTTCCCATAGGTAAATGGGGATTCATATCTGATGTATACCTAAATACATCAGCGGTAGCTCTACTTGCTACTTTAAATGGGGCGTGCCAGACAAATTTGTGTTTATGGGAGTAGTTCAAAGTTCAGTATCAAAGAAGAATGTCTGAAATAATCTACCATCGTAAAGGTCTTGACCAAAGTAATCCAACGACATATGGAAGTGGTCACCGCGATACAATACCAATCGATTGTAAACATTACCCAATCGGTCTACCATTTCCCATTTAGTCATATCTTGAGAATCCTTGTAGATTTGTTGAAGCAATTCTTTATTATAAGAACCATCCTCGTTTTTAGGCGCCATTGTAAGACCGGTTGGTTTGTGTTTGAAAAGGCCCGTACCTGCACTCAAAGGTGCGTCTGGTGTCAAATAACAAACAGCGGCCCACTTTGTAGTTTGGTCTGCGTGAATCCAACTTCTATCTCTTGAAGTTGTATATTGATAAGCGCCTGTATATTGTTCTTCGGACCAATAGGTAACATTACCATACATTGGTTTTACAACTGACTCAATTGTGTCTTTCATTGAATCATTGAGGAAAGTTTGAGTTCTTGGGCCTGGATAGTTTCCACGAACTGAAAAGTCCTGTTGTAGAGCGAATTCTCTAACTGCGTCTACATCGGAATAAAAATTGTCGATGATATAAGCTGATATTTGCATAACTTTTGTTTTTATGTTTATTCCATATTTGAAGTAACTGAATCAGGTGCGTTTTGTTTAATCCATCCAAATAAGATATTTCTCCATATTTTTTCAGGAACAAAACCACTACCCGCGCTTTTAAGTGGTAATGATAAGAAATTAGTAGCAAACTTTACTTTTTCCTTCTCAACTGTTCGTGTTGTTTTTATCTTACCCTTGTCATCCAAAGACATATGTGTTTTAACTTTATCTTGGGTTTTTTCAATGTCTTGTCCGGCTGCGTTTTTAATATATACCGTATTTTCTGGGTTATTAAGAACTACATCCACACGACCATTCATACCTTTTGGAAGTGCTTTAGTTACCAATCCCCAAATGGTATTTGAAGCACCCTCGTGGGTCTTCAATAAGATATCTTCAGGAACCATTCTTGAACGACTTTTGTTGTTTTGCATAGCAACAACATAGTTTGTAAGAATCCAAGTCAAGTGAATATTTTCTGGCTTGTATCCAACTGCTTTTAGTTGAGGTAAAACATCGGTGATGTCACTCAAATCTTTTGCAGTAATGTCAAACATAATATTTGGAAGAACTTCAGGATTACTTGCAGCCGCCAACATATTAGCAAGCGATGCATCTTTGATACCAATTGCCTTAACAAGAGCGTGAAGTGCTTGAACTTGCTCTGGTCGTTTCAAGTCCATATTTTGTAATCTATATCCTTGAGATTGAATAGAACGAATGTTTTCTATTTCTCTTGGTGGAATGTTTTTACCATACTTCTTAATGATATCATCAATTGAAATTTTACCCAAACGATTCAATACCTGAAGTTGTTTTTTCATCTCATCCACATCACGAACTTTGAATCCGGCAGAATCCAAGAAGTTAGAAATAGCAAATCCCTTACCAGAACCAGCACCACCGGCCAAGAACACTATTTGACCATATGGCTTTCTATTACCATATGTAATCAATTTTTCATCAAGTTGTTCCTCGGTGATTACTTCCAAAATTAAATCTCTTAAACTAGCCATTATTACTCCTTGGTAGGGAAATTAGATTTAGGTGAAGTTTTTCTGGGTTCGTTGTTATATGGGAATAGATTATTTAATCTTTCCTGGCGTGCTTTACAACCACAATCATCCTTACCGGCTGCTTGTGCAATCGCTTCTGCTAACTTGTCTAATTTAGTAGCAGATGTGATTTTTGCAATAGTATCACCTAAACCTTTTGATTCTTTACCATTCATACTTTTTAATCTTTACATTAAAACCATCTTTTGTTAAACTTTCTTTGTAGATTTCTAAATCTTCAAAGAAACCACTTTTGACCTCACACTCACCTTTTTCGTGAACGATGGTTGCGATAGACGCTCCGTGTAGGATGGAATATCCAAAGTGTTTACGAAGCGTGAATATCACATCATCAAAAGTGTGAACATCATCATTTAATAAATATAGTCGGGAATCCATTAAAGGTCAAAATAGATTGTTTCTTTGATAGGGTATTCTTCTTTGAGTTTCTGAACAAGTGGATTGAGTTCATCCCAATCACACACCTCGGCTCTAATGGAGGTTTCAGTATCCGTTGTTACATATACAAGGTATTCTTTACTGATGGTTTCTACATCACCACCAACTCGTTTGATTATTATTTTCATTTCCGTTCTCCATCACTCTTAGCACTTCTTGGAGGTTTACACACTTCTCATACTCTTCTTTTTCGGTGTAATACTCCGTTAGGTTTTTAATGAGGTTTCTTTTTAATTCAATATCAACTGTGTCTGGATTGTACAATAAAATGTCGTACACTTCATCCATAGCCATATGTTGATAATCATCCATAAATAGAGTTGGGAAATTTAATAAAATTAAGTATTTGGCATTACGCCTGATAAAATGTAACCCACAATACCAACTAATGCGGTGAAAACTATCCAAAGAGCTTTAGTAACACTCTCTTTCCAATCTTTCATCTTTTCAAAGTCGGTTACAATTTTATCGTAGTATTCTTGTTTGTGTTCTCGTTCGTGTCGGTAATCCGTGTTCTTATTCACACGAACAATAATCCCATCTTCGGGATTTAGTAATGTATATTTGATATCTGACACATCTTCTTTAAGTGTTGTGTAGTTATCTCTTAAATCACGAATGGATTCCTCCATACGCTTTAACTCACCATTTGGGAGTTTTGTCTTCATCGTAGCAATTTCTACGAGTATTTGTTCTAAAATATCTTTTTGCGTATTAGCCATTTTGGTATTCCTCGTTTTTGAACAACAACTGACTATAAATAGAGAGAATTTGTGTCTGAAATATAATTTTCTATCAGTTCTTTTGTTTCTTCTCTCGATAAATGTTCTACGGCGAGTACGGACTTGATTGTGATGTTTGGATGTTTTTTCTGCAATCCTTGAACTGCTTTTACATTTTTGATTGAATCATCCATAAAAGCGATGTCGGTATAACCTTTTTCAATATGTTTTTCAATCCAATCGGCTTTGGCTTGAGGGTCAGCATTTCCCAACCCAACCACATAAACATCCAATCCCAACTCTTTTTTGAACCAATACTTTACAGGAAATCCTAATTTACGAGCGGTAAGAATTGTTACTTTTTTATCCGGGTTTGACAACATCCTACGAAGTAAATCCACATTCTTTTTAATAAGTTGTGGTTTGTTCAACATTCGATTGAAATCCTTGAAATCAAATACATCCCCCTTTTGTGGAACATACTTTGCATATTCAGCAGGGTCCATTTTGGTTTCCGTACCATCCGAATGTTTTACATAGATGTATGATACACTCTTTGCAAGTGTGTCATCAAAGTCGAATACTCTTAATACCTTACCCATTGTAAACAAATCTTCTATGATGTGATGTATAGTTTTGTACCACTTCGGCGGAGGTTAACTCTTTATCATATACTTTCATAATCGAAATTCTACCATCGAAATAAGTACCATTACCTTGGTCAGTATTATCTTGAGTTCCAAACGCAATTCTGAATTGAGAAATAGCATCATCCATCGGTGAGTTAAAGTTCATATTTGCAGTTTGGTCTACTAATACACCATCAATATAACCTTTAACAGGCGAACCGTGTCCATTGTATGTTAACACAAGTTGATGCCATTCGTTTAAAGTAAGAGCACCGGTTGGACCTGTACTTGTAATACTTGCACCATTCCACAATCCAAACTCTACTTGACCCGATACCAATTCGATAGCACTAAAGTGATAACCGGAGTTTATAGCACCAGAACCTTGATATGATGCAATTACACCATTATTAGTAGGATATACCCAAACCTCTACGGAATGTGCTTCATCGCCAATAGTCACTAACTGGTCTAAATCAGGAGTAATGATTGAGTCGTTTACAAAATCAAACCAACCCTTTGTATTATAGTTTGGCGAACCTGCAATTGTTCCGTGTCTACCATTCCCGGTTATATCTCGGATAGTTGTACCTGTACCTGCGTATGATGTTTGTAGACCCGCGTCATAGTATAATACTAACCCATCAATAACAATTGGTTCATTTGGAATTTCATAATCACCGGCGAGTTGACTACGAAGAAAATCTTGATACTTCAAGAAACTCTCACGGTTTTGTTGTTCAATAATTCTATTTCGGTTGGCTTTTTTGGCTTCCGTTTCCATCTCTTTTCTACGGAGATAATCTTTTAAGTTTGAGTTATTACTGAAATCCATAGTATCACTTCAATGTAGGAAGACCGCCAATCTTTGGGATTCTGGCTTTCCAAGTTTTATAAATCAATTGTCTATTCTTCGGTGTGATGATACCATCATCTACCAATGAATCTAAATAGTCATCAACCACATCTTGGTATGGTTTCTTCATTGTCTTTGCTTTTGAATACAATCCGTGGATGTTAGCATCTACCTCTTTTGGTAGTAAGAAGTATTTGTAGAACAATTCAGGATTCTGGCGAATCTTAACTCTCATAGCTTCATCACCACGAAGAACCTTTGATAGTTTTACGGCGGCGGAATCCTTTCCGTGAGTCAAGTGTTCAATCTCGTGTCTTACTAAATCACGAAGAACTGGCTGAATCTTTGAGAAGATAGAACCCTTTTCATCATTTGGATGGATTCCAATGTTTACCTCAATAGATGGGTAATCGGAATCGGCTTCAGCAGAACCATCGATAAAGAATGCGCCTGGCTTAACACCATCTTCACTAATAGCAAATTTCAATTCTACTTCAACATCAACACCACTTACAGGGTCGTTGAACTCACCAACATAGATGGTCTTCTTTTCCGATTGAAACATATGTTGTAGTGATAGGGTTGGGATTGGGTCTTTACGAACTTCATACCCCTTGTACTTCTTGGGTTTCTCTTGAGTACCACTACCCTTGATGGCGTCTTTCATCTTGGAGAATACCGCCTTATTGATATCACCTGTCAGTTTATCGTACATTCCTTCTAATATGAGTTGTTTCAGCTTCATTACAAATATACGAATAAATTATTAGAATTCCAACTTTTCACCAGGAGTTTTAAAATTATTTTTCCTCATAATGGTCTTGGCAATAGCTTTGTTCGCCTGTTTCATAAATGGGATATTGATGTTTGTTCTATCATCAGTAGCAACTACCTCTTTGTATTTCTCCAAGAAATCCAAGAACTCTTTTTTGTGTTTACCCAATCTCTTAAAGAATCCAATCAACTCTGCGTTTGATATTTCCTTACCATTACGAGGGTCGTTCAATCTATCAAAGAAATGTTTGTCGGTAATTACAACATCAATTGGGTTCAATTGTTTGTCTGCAAATTGGTCAATCTTCTGAAGGTCCGCCATTGGGATTTCGTTGATAGATGTATTGGTTTTTAAGAATGGACCTCTTCTGATTGTTTTGAAGGGAACATTCATTTCTTGACCAAAGATGCCTTTAGGTGCTAATACTTTCAACTTGACTAATTGAGATTTGTTATCAATACTCAATACCTCAAACTCAATATCGGAATACTTCTTACCCTTTAATGTAAGATTCTTACCTGTAATGTATTTGTTGACCTTACCACCACTTACTGCGTTTGCTTCACTTACTAATCTATATTTGAGAAGAGGTTTACCATTGATGGTAATCTCACCCTTTTCGTTCTTACCAATAGATTTTACGACAATTCGTTTGTTCTTAAACTTACCACCCAAAACAGTATCACCCACATTCAATGGGATGTTAATGTCTTCGGTTAGTTCATCACCTACCATATCCAACTCATCTTCAACATCCATAGGACTTTCAAATCCTCGTGGAGAAGCCAAAGTTGGGTCTACCTCTTTGTATTCAGGTTGATTAGAACTTTTTTTTTTAACTTCGGTGAGTTTAGTAAGGTGGGTATTGGTTCTTGATTCCAAATAAGATTCCACAACTCTCTCGGAGATTGTAGCACCCATATACTTTTTATAGAGATATGCCAAAAACGGAATAAGCTCCTTTACCATCTTTCTCTTCTCATCTTGATTCTCTTTACTGACTTTTACAGTTTGAGTTGCAGATGGAGGATTGTGGATGGCTTGAAGAGCTTGTCTTTCTATTCCTCGTTTTGTCTTTACTAATGGCATATCGTATATAAGTATTAAATTATTTTTGTTCAAGTGATTTCAGTACACGATGGTTTTCTTCCATTCGTTTCTGAAACTTTAATTGACTCTTTCTACTTTTTGGTTTAGCAGAAAGTAATCTTTTCTTTTCTGACCTTCCCATCTTACTTACCTTGTCCTCTATATTTCTTTTTGTAATTCTTTGAGGACTTCAAAGATGATGTTCTGGTTTTGGCGTGAACGCCTGGTCTTGATACTTTTGGCTTCTCTTTGAACGAAGACGCCGTTTGTGCTTTAGCTTTTGCCATTTTACAACTCCACTTCTTGAATATGAATCTTAATTTTCGGAGTGTGTCCTTCCGGCAATCTATTTACGATTCCGTTGAACTTCTCCACCTTTGACTTGAAGTAGTGAAGAGTCATTTCTCGGTCCGTAAGATTCAACATCAATTGTGAAGAGGTAGACATTTTTTCCGTATCCCTTCTCATATTCAAATGAGAATCACTTGCGTAGAATTGTTTCTTCAATCCATCAAGGATGTCCATAGCTTCTTCGGCGGCTCCAAGTACCTTTTCAGCAGAAATCTTTCTGATTTTAGATGAAAGGTAATCATCACCTTTTGTGTATCCGGCATCATAGTAATGATAACCGTGGTTTGTCCTAACAAAGTTATCAGAGGATAAATCTCTGATGTCTAATTTAGGGTTATGTTTAGAGGTCATTTCCATAGATACCATCTTTTGAGGGTCTGAAACGAAGGTATGTCCCTTCACTCCCATTTTGGCAACAGTTTCTACGGCTTGTCTTAAAGTTTTACTTGTTAGTGCTTGTCGGATTCTTGCGCCATCTTTAGAAGGTTTACCACCCTTCTTTACGATTTTCTTCTCATTCTCATCGTATCCAACCATTAGTGCGGTATTCAATACACCAATACCATATTCGTTTAGTCCTTCAGACCAATCCGTAACCATATCTCGTAGATATGCAATCTCAACACCATCCACAATCTCGTGGACAATTTCCAATTGGGGTTTGTAGGCCCTATCTCGGTTTTTCGCCATAATCACCGCATCTCCGACCTTCTTGGCCACGATGATGCATTCACGAATCAGTTTATTCATTCAGACCTCTATACAAATATGTAATAATAAATATTACCTAAGCGCGGATTCAATCGCTTTTTTCATAGCAATTGAAAATTCCGTTTGTTCGAACGGAAGGTCTGGGTCTTGGAGTTGTAAAAGAGTGGCTGCGACATTCATTTTAGCAGTTCCAACCCCAATGGTTTCCTTACCATCTTTGGTTACTTTAACTGTAACGATGGTCTTTTTTTGTTTGAATTCGAATGGTCCGATTCTAACTGCGTTGGTTGGAGCTTCAATAGATTCTACAACCACATAAACAGGTGAACCATCAGGACAAATAGGTGCGGATTCGGCGAGAATCTCTTCCGTGATTTGTCTAACACCAAAGGTGAACTTTTCTTGTGGGATATCTTTGATAGATGCTAAAGACATTACTGAAGCAACGAAGTAACATACGATTGGGTTCATTTTAATTCTCCTACTTTTTTAAATGATTTGGGTGGATATGTCATAACTATTATATAAAATGTATTTTGATTCGATATCACCGCAGAAGAATAGGGTGGATATGTCGATTTTGGGTTTGTAGTTGAATTTACAATTGAGTTATACTCGGATTGAGTAAACCAAAGACCATTTCGTAAGGTGGACTGATTATGTGAATAATATGCGGCTTGTATATCAGCCACATCTATTTTGTTATCACTATAAACATCCAAACAATACCAATCAAATCCAACCACGGAATCCAGTTGTAGGATTCTACTACTGAAATATGAACGAGTTGAGGTGTCGGCGGCATAAGTCATAGATGGTAAGGTCACTCTATATTGAGCGCCACTACTATTTGTGAATACCACTTTACCGGTAGAGTCGGTGTATTTTGTTCCTTGGGATGTCCAAGCGGCTACCGTCGCAGATGATGTCAGTTGGTAACACTCCCCACTTGAGAAACTTGAGTTGGTGATTGACGCCAACCACGATGAACCATTTGATAGACCGATTTGTTCTATACCAGAACCATCCGCAAGGAATGTTCGTGTTAGGACATAACATTTAGTCCAATCTGATTTAAAGAATATCAAATCTATTTTTGTGTTGATACCACTAACATTGTATTTGTAACTACCTTCGTATCTCACTCTAAATACATCAGCACTCAATGTAGAGTCATAATAAGTTTCAGTCCCAGCCCACGACATATTATTGTCTGTATTTGAATTGTTTACCGATGTGAAGTGGATGGTTGGGACATTTGGATTTGATGCGTTTCCTGCGTAACTATTATATGTCGATGTTCCAAGAGCAAACCAAGCATTTGCGTGTAGGGTTGCGTTTGAGTATGTTGTTGTCCCAACGGCAAATCCATACCCACTTGGGAAGTTTACCGTCAAATTACCTTGGTCGGAGTTTGCGGTATTCCATATTTGAGTTAACCCCGTTCGACCTCTATCAGTTGGAATGTTGGATGTGATTTTGGTGATAGCACCAGTGGTTGATGCCGAACTATAATGTTCGACTTTGATTGGGATACTATCCTTACGAATATTACCTAACGGAACTACCGTGATAGTTTGGGCAAATGTTAGGGTTGGTAAAAATAGTAATAACCATTTCATTCTATTCTCAAATATTGAGTTGTTGTTTTATGTTTACCAGTTCCCATAATATAAAACTGACTTTCGTTTTGAATTGTTCTATTTTGGGATGGTGAATATGTGTTATAATAATTAGTGTTGGGATTTGATTCAATGGTAGTTTTTTCAGCTTGAGTAAAGATATACTTGTTGTGATAGTATCCATTTAACCACAATGTATAACAAAATTCAATATCATCAAGTGTGAATGTGGATGAGTTGTTACAATCACAAGTATAGAAATCCCAACCTGAAATGGTATGAGTACCCAATCTAACATCGAACATATAATTCATATCATCCGTAGTGATGGTATGAAATACATTCGAAACATTAATTGTCACACGATACGGCCACGAGGAACTATTTGACCAAGTGGCCTGACCACTACTATTAGTATTTTGTGTAGATTGTGTAGTCCAAGTAGATGAAGTAGTACCTACCTCTGATAATTGTAAACTATACGATGATTGTGAAGGTCTTTTCCATTTAACTATCAAACCATCACCACCACCATATTCCTGCATTCGTGCTACAATTGTATATGAATTACCCTTTGTCATAGAGTAACTACCATATTTGTAAGTACCAATCCCCTTACCACCATAATATTCAATTACCGAAGTTCCGTTGATTGTTAAATCAGAACCATCATCAGATGTTATACCAAAAGAGTAGGTGCCTGTTTCTGCCGCAACAAAGTTGAATGTTACTTCCGTGGCATAGTAATCACCACCCGATGGTACGGATACTCCGGCTGAAGTTAGTGTTGTGTATGCCGTAAAGTTTAATGATGTACCACCATTTATATTTCCTTGCCACCACCAAGTTGTTGCTGCAAATGTAGTATTAAATAACTTATCCATTTCAGAACGAGTGGATGGGTATTGAGCGTATTGTGATGTATTACCATTTCCATAATGGGTTCTGAATACTCTTACAAATGTGCTTGAATTTGTTGTAGTGACATAGTGTTCCATTTTTATTGGTATACCACTAACACTATGATTTCCTATTGGGGTAAGAGTTATGGTTTGAGAATATCCCCAAATTTGTACTATTAGTACAAAAATCAGAGTTAAAATAAACTTTCTCATAACAAAATCTTTGTTCCCGTTGATAATTGCCAGTTTAGGATGTCGGCTCCATACTGATAAACTCCTGAAAATGAGATACTCCATTTGAATGAATCACTCACCTTAAAATCGGTGTTCATCATAGGTATAAGTAGTATTCCAGATTTATACCATTGTCCTTCATAGTAGAAAATGTATGGAGAATACACTCCCAATAACAATACATTAGCTCCAAAGTTTCTACCACCCTTGAAATTCGTGAATCCACCACCAATGATTGACCAGTTGGAGAACTGGCCCTTACCCAAGTATCCATAGGTAAAGTTCGTACCAACCATACCGGTAACCGACTTTACTTTTTGAGCCGCCATTAACGATGTGGTATTGAACCAATCCGTAGTGAAGTTTGACATTGTTGAGTTTGAAAAGATTCCCATAAAGGATGGTGTTTTGTATGAACCATACAAAGTCACATTCGCAACATTTTCACCCGTCTGATAGTTTAGATTCACACCTTTAATGAATGTTTGTTTGGTGTTAAGGTGAGTAAGGGACATATTGAACTTGAAGTTGTCCACGCCCGTGTCTTGGATGTTTGCGGAGTTACGGATAATTACAAAGTCACCAGCACCAATCAAAGCACCTCTACCAACTTTCTCTTGTTTCGATTTGGGTTTGCCGCCTCCTCCTCCACCACCACCATCACCATCACCAGATGATTCAGAATCACCACCGGATGTAGTTGTAGTAGTTCCTTCACCCACGGCGCCCGTAGATTCAGTTCCACCACTTTCAGTAGTTCCACCACCGGTACTACCAGTTCCACTTACTCCAGAGTTGGGGTCGGTGCTTCCACCTCCGCCACCTCCAGAACCACCGGTACTTCCGCCACCGGAGCCATTGTTTCCACCCGATGAACCTCCACTCGAACCTCCGTTTGAGCCTCCTCCGCCAGTAGACCCACCGCCTGAAGAACCAGAAGAACCGCCGGAAGAGCCCCCAGAACCACTGTTACCGCCATTAGAAGATGACCCGCCATTCGACCCACTCGTTCCTCCTGATGTTGAAGAACCTGAAGAATTCCCGCTACTATTAGAGCCAGTAGAAGAACCACTATTGTTAGAGTTGTTAGAATTACCATTATTATCTCCGTTATCATTGTTATTAGAATTACCACCACCGGCAGAAGCACCTCCAGCTGCAGATGAACTAATTCCACCTGCGGTTGAAGCCGCACCACTCATTGATGAACCTAAACTTGCAGCCATACTAACAATACCTGTAATTGTAGTAGCAGTATTACTTCCCAAGTTTGTATTAAAATTGTTTGTTACCGCCTCACCTTGACCAGCACAAGGGTCAGTTCCTGGTGGAAATGTTGCGTTGATTCCGGCTACCCAAGATTGGTAAGCACCGGCTTGTAATTGTGCATAAGTAAAGAATTGGACTTGTCCCCCATAGGACATTGTTACCCCACCTTGTTGAATGGGAATGGTGACCGGTGCACCAGTACACGGGTCTATATATGTATAAGTGGCCTGAGCGTATACACCCAAGCCACTCAATACAAAGATTAAAAATAATATTAATTTCTTACCATCCATATGCTTCCATACGCTTCACGAGGTTCATTGTAGCAACCTCCAAAGCTCTCTGGGTAGCAATACCAACGGTAGATTGGTCAAATCCCATTTGTGGATTTCTGAAGTAACCCTCACCAACTTGAGTTGATGTACCTTGACCTGAAGCCACGATATATTGAGAGTTATCTACATTTACCATACGGATTTGAATACCAATGATTGTAGTGTTTGTTTTGTTTAATTTACCTTTGTCGTAGGTTTCACCATAAGATACTGCGAAATCATAAATCTCAGCATATACGATGTATTTAGGGATAGCAATACCTTCCATAGAAAGTTTTGTTTCACCATTACCCAAACCATTCAAATCGGTTTCCCAAGCATCTAACATCTGATTGACAATAGCGTCTTTCTCTTCAGCATACTTGAAACGATTTGTTACTTCAAAGTTTTCTACAATACGATTTGATACACCCAAACCTACTCGTTTGTCACGAAGCTCTGGAAACATTTCCCATAACTCTTTGTTTACATTCAGTTTGGAAAGTTGGATGATTTGTCTTTCACCTGTATATGGTGGAAGGGTTTCTAATGCGTCAGCTTTTTCAAAATTAGCTTGGTATTGTGTTACACCAATAGATGACTTACAAGAAGTAGCCATAGTACCTACCAACAGCATACCACCAATCACCATCAACAATCCGATTGGAGCGAAGATATTTTCGAGGATAACATCTTTACGAGTTCTCATTACTTACCCCCGTTTTGGTCTTCTCGTTGTTTCTTCAATCTTGCCATTCTCTCTGCTGGAGTTTCTGGCTTCTCTTCTACTACTGGAGCAGGAGTTGAACTGGCAGCGGGAACTTCTCTCACGGTTTCCTTGATGATTGTTTTACCACCACCACTATTGTTTTGTTGTTGGGTGTTGTTGTTTTCGATATTCAGGATGATTGGGGCGGCAGCGGCGGCAGCTGCTGGTTGGGCAACTTGCTCCGTTTTAACTTCCTCTTCACCACCACCAAAGATAGCTTCGATGTGGGTAGTTACATACGCACCTGCGGCTGTAACTGCGGTAGTGGCGATACCGATTACTGTTTTCTTTAATGTGGACAATCCACCTTCTTGGGTTTCTTCGCTCATAACGACTCCTTAAAATTTACTGATTCTATAATATTTGGTTTTTGTTGGGGTTGAAAGAAGGAGAATGTAGTTTCCATTAGCAACATTATCCATATTCAACATACCGGTGACAACCTCACCACCTTGGTATACTTGTTGTTTGTCAAAGGTTACTAACTGACCCATTGGGTTAATCAGACCAACTGACAATTCGTGTTCAGTTTCCATATAGTAATCGAACAATACATATCCTTCGGTAACTGGGTTAGGATACACACGGAATCCATCAACCAACTCGGTAACCAAATCATCCCTTTTTCTACGATAAATAACAGTAGCATCGGTAGGGGTTTTGATGATGTTCAAATCTCTTGCGTTCTCATCACCAGCAGCTTTAGAGAATACTCTGATTGGGGTTTCTTCCCAATTGGTAGATTTGATTTGGAACTTGAATGTGAACACTTGAGTGTTTTGAGTTACAAGAGCAGGGTCCATTTGTGATTCGTGGCCACCCCAAAGAACTTTACCATTCTCGTTAGTTAAGAATGAAGTCCAGCGACTCATTGTAGAACCCATATCCAAAGACAAGAACTTGAATACATTAGTGTCGTACTCCAATCCGATTTGAGCAGCACCCACTTTGTTTCCGTGAGTAACAAGAGTTACAGGAATGTCAGCGGTGTTGTCGGCGGAGATAGTCAACTTTGGAATTACAAACTGAATAGAGTCATCAATGTGTTGCAATATCTTTTGTTGGTCAAGAACATAAGTTGTTCCCGTGTTGCCCGGAGCAATCTTGGCAACCAAGTAAGATGTGGTGTTGTAACCGGTAGAGGTAACATCACCCAATACATAAGAATAGTAAACAACCGAATCCAATCCGTTGATTGTTTTATCGATTGTGTATGTACCTCTCTTCGTGGTCAAGAATGTGGATGAGTTTACGATTGAATCGTATTCGGTCTTTCTGAATAATTTAAGGTTATGTTGACCACTCACTAAAGAGTTCCAAGTTGTAGCAGATGTAGCCAAACGATTGAATACCAAGAATGCGTCAGAGATGGAATGGTTACCATCCAAGTTAACATCACCCTCTTGATACTCGTATGTAGATAAGGTATCAGTTTGTACGGATACTTCAGTCAATCTATATGCGTCTACGATTGAGATAGCAGAACCATCGGAGAGTGAGTCGGTAGCCACCGTGAACTTGACATTATAGAATGAAGTGTCGTATGGGATTTCCATCATAGCAAGACCGGTTGAATCAGTTCTGAATACATCACCGGCATTCCAAGTTGAAGCGGTCTTTTTCTTTTGATGGTATTGAACGGAGATTCCTTTAGTACCAGCACCCAAAACAGTTTTAACCCAGAATGGGAAGTTTAAGGTTGGTTGTAAGAACTCACCATTATAAGAGTAAACACCCAATGTCATATCAACACCCGTATTTGAGGTTGCGATGTTTGAGAAGTTTGAACTCAATGGGGTAACCTTCAATGAATCTACTGCAGATGCGTCAAATCCACTCTTATGAGGGAAGATTACTTTTAAAATAGCACCATCAGACCACTCGAATGTAGATGAGTTTCCGGTGTATACCAAAGAAACATTCACCCAATTTGAGGATGAGTAGTAAGCACCATACTTGTCGGTTACTGATAACGCAACAGGTCCCCACTTTACTTGAGGGGCTTTAAAGTTTGCAGTATCGTAAAAGAATCTAACCTGAAATGCGGTAATCTTTGTAGATGTTGGGTTAGCAAAGTGAAGATAGATAGTAGTTGTATCTTCAAGAATCGAACCCTGTATAAAAGAAGTATCCACCAAGAAATATGGTGAATTCGAGTTCGGTGCGGTCAAGGTTTCATTCTTACCATTTTGACCAAATAAGTTTAGTGTCGTGAGTAATGTCACGAACAACAATGATAGTTTTTTCATTTAATCTCTCCATTTAAATGTATAACTTATTGTTCGTAACAATTTAAAAAAATAAAAATAGGGAGCCGCCGATTAAACTCTCAATACTCAATCACCTAAATACACTAAAATATATCAGGCGACCCCCTATTAGTTTATTTATCCTTCTTCAGAAGAATCATCTTTTTTACTGAAAATCTTGGTTACACCATCGATACCGAAAGAACCAAGAACAATGATAACGAATGAGTTAAAGATGGTGTCAGAAATCACCAAATGTTGACCCATAATACCTGTAACAACATCCGCACCTGCGAAGATAGCCATTACAGCGAACGACATAAAACCAACGATGTTCTTTTCGTTGTATTCGTTGTTGTCCTTAAAAATGTCACTAAATGCCATAAATTTTCTCCTTATATATGAAAACATAGCGTAACCTCCTTAAATAACTGATTGTTAATATAATTACTTGATATCTTTACTTTCAATCAAAGTGTAAGTAAATTTAGCGTTACCTGCGGCTTTTGACTTTCTTACAATATCCATAAACTCGTTAAAGTCAGCCTCTCTCTTGAATACTTGACATCCTTCAGACCAGTTCTCTACATAAGTAGAATCTTTACCTGCTTTGTGGATGTTAATACCAAATACACCTTCTTGGATTACTTTCTCATCGTAGTTCATATCACGATTCGCATCACGATAGACCTTAACCTTACCAAATTGTTTGAGCGCTTCGTACTTACCTTGGTGTAATCCCAAAGCGTGTGAGTCAACATATTGACCAGGAACCAATCTTGCAACACCGGCTGCGTTGTGGTATTCTTTAACACCTTTTGTACCAGGGTCAGTTGTGTTCATCCACTCTTTGTAAATCCACTCACCATTAACTTGGTATGAAAGAGTAATCTTATCATCAAACGCGTTTGTTACTTTAGTTCCGGTATCTGAATTACGAACACCAACGATGTTCAATAAGTAATCCTTACCTTCGAACCACTTGTAACCTTTAGCTTTTACGGTTTTCTCGATTGACTCTTTTGAGTATTTAGCACCAGCGGTAGGTTTGTTGTTTGGTGCAGGAGCACTTGTCGGTGCGGTTGTGGGAGCTTTAAGTCCCATTTTCTCTAAAGTACCAGGACCAACAATACCATCGGCTGTCAATCCGTGTTTCTTTTGGAACTCTTTTACGGCAGTTTCAGTTTTAGGACCAAAATTACCTACTTGTTCTACTCCCAAAACTTTTTGAATCTCTTTGATAAACTCGTTGTTATCACCTTTTTTGTAAACTGCCATTTTAAACTCCTATTTATAGACACATTTATAAATAAATAGTGAGGGATGTACCCTCACCATCAAATTGTTTTATTTTTTACGGCCAGCACAATGAGCTTTTTGACTGAATCCCTTTGGGTTGTTACAATCAATCGACTTTTTATACTTTTCAGACCATTTCTCATCAACTGATTTGATGAGTCGTTCCATAGCTTGTTCTAACTTGTTAGGAAGATTTTCGTGTTTAGTTCCTGCGAAATCTTTTGCCTGTTTTGTAGTCATAGATTTAGCAGTATCTCTCACATCTTGAGAAACATCAGATGGTTTTACACCCCCCTTTTTGAGAGCGTAAACCAACCCCATAAACCTTTGTTGTGCTTTTGACTTTGCGGGCATATAAATCTCCTTACTAATAAGTATGGAGAAATTCTAAAGGAATTACCCACTCTATACCAAAGGGGTCTTCAACTTTACCTTCTTGCTTTTGTTCGTTGACTAATAAAAGAGTCACCTTTTCTCCCTCTACCAAGCTTCCCTTGTGATTGGAGAATGTCCTCTTCATTAGGAGTTTTTTTCCTATTTGATTTTGTAAATTTTTCATAACCAGCTGATTCCTCTTCCCAATCGATACTATTAATATTAATTTTAGCCATTGCGAATTACCTTTAAATTTTTAATGGACTCCAAGAATTCTTCTACGGAATAAGATTTATTTTTTTCATCTTTAATTGTCACCTCGGTCAAGGTGTCAGGATATTTTTCTACCAATCGAACAAGAATCTCAAAACCTCTATCGGCCCAGAAATTCTTGAAGGATACTTCTCCTAATATGTTGGTTGAGAAATCAACATCTTCTTCCGTATCCCCTGGTAGTAATATGAAATATCTCATAGTTTAACTAACCTGTCTTCGTAATGTTTTACTCGGTTGACCTTTATATTAAATATATCAAATTCATACTCACCAACATCAAATTGATTAAAATCGAAGATTTCTGACAAATTTGTAAGGAACTGATATGACTGATTTGTAAGTCGTAAAGCGTCAAATTGTACAATAATGTCTGAATTCTCGTTCGTATTGAACTTTTTAGATAAGTCAAACTTGGTGTTTGATTGTTCTTTGGTAATATACCAATCTATGTCCATTTTACTCATATCAATAGTCATTCTATCACACCAAGGTTCTAATTCCTCAAGTTGTTTAGGACCACAATTTGTAATCTTAAACTCAATATCATATTTGTGAGGAACGATAGGTTTCATCAACTTATCGTGTTTTACAAAGTGCCCCCACTTACGGATAAAATTACGAGTAGACCTAATGTTTTGAGCCTCCCACTCGTTAGAGTTTTGACCAGGCGTGGTTAATGTTGGATTGAATCGTGAACCTCTACAAGTCAAATGGAATACGGCACCTTCCCAAGTTTGAACAAACTGATATCCGTTTAGTAAGAATCGGTTGAAGATGTCAGAGTCCTCTTTGGATTGAGGAGCATACAATGGGTCGTGTCCTCCGATGGATGTGAAATCCTCTTTGAACAAGAACCAAGGTGCAAAGATACCTTCGGTAGTTTTACCCTTTACTTGAGGTAGATACTCGTTGAAGAAATCGTTGAACCAAACCTCATCAAAATGCTCCGGCTCGGTGGGTGCGTTTCGAATCAACACCTTCTCCGGTCCGGCTGGGTGTAGGTCGGGCTCAATACGAGTGAGTGATACTACCGTTAATGGTTTGATGTGTTCCAATACGGATTCAAGAGCACCAGGACACAACCACATATCTGCGTGGTAAATACCTACGATTGATGTTGTCGCTAACTCGTTGATAAGTCGGTCATAGAGAATGGTGTGACCCAATCTAGCTGGCCCTTCATTACGAAGTGCCTTAAAGTTTGGGTCTTTAGACATCATCTCTTCACACCACTCCCAAGTTCCATCGTTACTGAAATCATCAGCAACGCAGATGGTAGGTTCAGGCCCTGCATTCTTCCTAATACCCTCATACGACCACTTGAGGTATTTCAAGTTGTTTCGTGATGGTTGTATAAAACTAATATCTTTTTTTGTAATCATAATGTTTGTAACTTTTTACTAAAATCTAATAGAAACGATTCTTCCGAATGGTGTTCTTTATATAAGTATCTACATTTATCACTCATATCTTTATAAAAGATAGGGTCATTCTTTAATTTGTTCAGAAGTTTTCTAGCACTCTGAACATCACTTGGATTTACTGACAAGTCGGGGTGTAAATTAACTTGAGTATCCAAGTCGTTATACGCAACACACGGAATACCCAAGTAAGCACAATTCATAGGAAATGTTCCGGCGCCGGTTGTTGGCATAAGATGGATTGCGTATTTAAAAGATGATAGTGTCTTAATCCAATCAACCCATTCCATATATGGAAAGTAGTTCATATCTTCTATCAAATCTTCATTTTCAATCTTCCGCCCCATAGATGGCGCCCAAATTGGAATATTTAAATCTCTAGCACATACATAAGAATCAAATCCACCATACCATCTTACAAAATTTCCACCAACTACAACTTTCTCTTCTTTCTCAGCGTACTCAACATCTTTAACAAGGTCAGTAATCATCAAACTTGGAATGTCCTCAACCCACTTATCATCGCCCATTATACCTTTAAAGTACGGAATGTCAGTTTTGTTTTCACTTAACAATCCATCGGCTGCGGCTAAAACACTATAATGCCAAAACTGATGTTCTAATGGCATATCTTGAAATACCCAATGTGGCCCCTCTTGCATCCATAGAACCTTTTTGGCAAATCTTCTCGCTTCGGTTACAACATCAATATTTGCTATTTGGTTTCTAAAATTGGTGGATTTACCTACCAACAAAATAGCAAAATCATATTCTTCTTTTACTTGTTGAATTTGTAACATCGGATAATGGTCTGCGTTTAGAGCACACATCTGAGCAAATTCAACTCTCATATTTCTATGGGTTCTTGGTATTTTACCAACAAATCCCATCTCACTAAAAAATGCTATTTTCATAACGACTCCTTTACTTCTTTATCCATAGTAATTCTACTATCATTTTCTGAAATTAATTTTATCAATTCTTTTTGTGGTTTTTGGGCGTGATTTATAACTCTGTTCTGATGATATGCTGGAACGAGGTCATCATCCCTATCTTTGTACTCCGAAGAATATCCATCTTCAAAAAAGGTAATTCCACTAATATGTAGTTGTTTTATATCGTAATTTAACAAGTCAAGAATAGCACATACTCCAATATTTGGCCTTGTTTGTAGAATCATATGTAGTGTTAAGAATTGTTCGAGGTCGGCCCATTGATGAAACTGAACCTGACTACCTTTCATATGAGATTCACATACTTTTATATCATTATGAAAATATGATAGGTGTTTTGGAAATGGTGATGATATAAACATAACACCATCAGATTCCATTTGTTCACGGAGAAACGGACCACCTTGTGCTGCGTTTTGGCTCATATTATGATATCGGATGTCACATTTTTTTCCATAGTCAATTGTGTTGTTGACCGGATACGAACGATTCAATCTAACAACAACATCAAATGAGTCAAATTCATCACCACGACTTTTACCTTCAAGGTATGATGCAGGTCCGACAAGAATTACCGACTTGCCCTTCAAATAGTCGTTATACTTTCTACTGATGTTTGACTGATTGTAGATGGATTTCACATCCTCATATGAAACATCAATACTTGGGATTACGCTGGGGTCTACTCTATTGGGTTCTTCAATAAAATAATCAAGCTCTATTTTCATTTTCAAAATCTTCTATTGTAAAAAACCTATCTTGTCTGTAACCCAATAGATTTACATTTTGTTTACACATATCAAGAATTCTATCAAACCAGTTACCTTTACCGTGTTTATATGAATCACCCATACCACTTTCAGATTGAGTTTCCTTATCTACACAATACATTCGCTTACGAGTGTGTTCTCTATTGTGGACTAACAATACATTTTTAACAATAAACTGAATATATGCCTTACCCATAACTTGTTGAGCTGATATCATCATAGCGGTGTCCTCCGCTACGACTCCAAAAATACCTCTTGGTATGTTTACACCAGCTTTTACAAAGTCGGAACTCATAACAAGACCACATCCGTTAAACTTTGGATATTGTAATACTTGAATGTTAAAATCGGCGTACTTGTTATTGATTTCATTCATCTCATCAAGATTCATTACATATCGAATGCTATGTGGTGATTCTAAAATCTTCTTCTTATACTCCTCTTCGGTAGCAAAATCTTTGATGGAAATATACTTCTCATTTTCAAAATCAATATGTTCTAATGGTTTCCAAGAGTCATCCCACATCTTTCGTTCAGCAAACCAAACCGTGTATCTATGAATGTTTTGACTTACGGCATAATTTTTAATTGTTTCCAAACCCTCAAATAATTGTTTGGGAAATAGTGAATCAGTTTCACCCCAAATCAAATAATCGTGGTCTGAACAATTATGATAATTAAAGTCCCTACGATAGTCCGCAATACTATACAATTTAGAATCATCTGAATAGATGTTGTATCTAACATTAACACCAACATTGGTCAATCTTTCCATTTGTTTCTCAAACATCCACACAAGTTTTTCTTTTGTGATTTGTGTAGTATCTACGGCTTCAAGATATTCGCTGATATTGAATGTAAAATCATATGTTATGTTTTCACGATTATCAACCTCGGTTGCGCATTGAATCAGAGAGTCAACAAATTCTGATAGAATCTCAATCTCATAGAACATAGTATGTGTTCCTATGATATATTTGTAGTTTAATTTCATTTCAAGTAAGTTATTTTATCAAAGTAATTTTCTCTCGGGCCACCATCCATTTCAGTACATACAATCGGCGAGTATCTACAAATCAATTCGTGAATAGAACTTTGATACCCAATGTTCACTTTTGCCTTTGAACGGATGTATAATTGAACTCTCAATGAAGTTGGGACTTTAGCAAAATCCAAACCCACATTAACATACTCACCGAACGGAGTGTCTTTTATATCAACACCACCATAGTACACATATTTTAAGTCGTGTTTTTTTAACTCATTAATGATTAGATTATTTCTATGTTCATCAAAGAAACGACCAGCCCCAAGCTGACTACTTGTTGCTATGAATCCACCAAAGTTAGATTCTCCAAAGTATTCTCTGATTAGAGCATCACCTTGTTCTTTTTCATCATCACTAAAATATAGTTCTGGTTCATAATCAATCATTTCATCTTCAGACAATCCCCAAAATTTCAACATTTGTTTTACCAAAGGGATATTTACATTCATCCTGTCATATATTCTGTAATGGTCGTGGTAGACCTCATCATCAAACGAATCTACAAATCCATCTATATATGGGTTGTTTACAAATGTCCGATAAGAATTTAATTCAGCTTGAGGCCAATGTTTCCAAGCAGATGAATCTCCAAATATCTTTTTTATGAATGTTTCACTTGGAACATATATTTTAGAATGTGGATATTTCTGCTTTAACAATCTTGGCATCGATGAAATGATACCCCAATCCCCAAAACCATTACACATCCTCATTATCAGAAATCTACCTCGTTGAAGGTATTCATCATCAATCATATATGCGTCATCGGAAGACCAACCTAAACGAGGAACTTCCCCAAGGTCTTGAACCGACTCACCATACATTCTAAAAAAATGAGGCATATTATCTTTCTATAATTGATATTGATGGGAAATCCTCCACCAAAACTTTGTAGTTAGTTAATTCTTTTACTTCGTTAATTGGGCGTCTATTAAATTCTCTCATCCACCAACAATTATCTCGTTCTACTGAGCCACCTTCGAAAATGATATCACACCAATCTATTTTCTCATTTACCATCTCAATAATGTTACCATCATTATTTACATCAAGATGAAGTAAATCACATTCGTGTCTTTGATTACACCATTCCATAAAGTCACCATCACACAATTCAACATATTTAGTTAAGTTGTAGTATTCTAAATTAGAAGCAACTATTTCTTTATTACCTCTCTTATATGGATATTTTTCCCACAAATCGTAAGAGTATAATTTACCACCACCAAGGTCACGAAGAGCTTGTGCGATACATACTGTTGAAAATCCATTCAAAACTCCAAATTCAACAACCACCTTTGGTTTTTTTTCCATAACGATGTTATAGATTTCAACACCAATATTGGGTTGAAAATAGAGGTTTACATTTTGACTTGGATGAGCTCCCTTATTGTTAAAATGATAGGATGACTCAATACTCGGTTCAATATACATTACCAACCTTTTTTGATACAATCTACAATATATTCACGCTGTTCAGCGTTAACCCACCAACCAACTGGAATTGAAACTACCTTACCAATGGTTCTATCAAGTTGTGGAAGGGCTGATGTGTACTCCCTAACACAAGAATGTTTATCGTTTCGTTCGTGTACTTGAGAAACGATGATGTTACATTCTTTCATCCATTTCATAAATCCATCTCGGTCATCTACCAACATTGAATAAATCCAAAACGCAGATTCGTGGCCAACCTCTCGTTTCAAGGTTTCAAGACCACTAATATTTTGAAGATTTTGGTCGTAGAACTTGGCGTTGTCCTGGTGAGTCGTAATAATATTCTTGGCGTGTTTCAAGTTCTCTATACCCACAGCCGCATTCACATCATTCATATGGAATTTAAATCCCCATTCCGGAATATCAGCTTCACATCGGAAATCCTTACGATTAGAATCTCGGTCAATACCATACCAACGAATCAACTTACCTCTACTATAAAGTTCTTGGTGAGGTAGTATCAAAATACCACCATCAACTGAAGTGATATGTTTAATTGCCTGCAACGAGTGCATTACAATATTTCCGTGGTTTCCAAGTGGTTTACCCATATATCTTGTACCAAATGAGTGAGCACCATCTTCAATAACAGCAGGTTTAAAACCATACATCCGTTTGGCTTTTTCTTGAATTTGTTGAATACGATTCAAATCATTCGGATATCCACCCCAATGTACCAACATAATAACTTTTGTCTTTGGACTTAACTTTCTTTCCAAGTCATCCAAATCAATGTTTAATGTTGTAGGATTGATATCTACCCACTTAATCTTTAGATTATTAGCCAGAATTGGAAAATTGGAAGCCGTACAAGTCAGCGATGTAGCCAAAACTTCATCACCATCTTCAAGACCGGGCCAATATGAATCAATTGAAGCGACTCCGTGAAATACTTGAGTTGATTTCTTTGGAGCTTTCAAAAGATGTAAGGCTAGATGAAGACCTGATGTACCCGAATTGAGAGTCAATACTCTATCGTTCTCAAGGAAATCGGACAGGTTCTTTTCGAATTTTTCTACAACAGCACCTTGACCTATGAATCCACTATCAAGAACTTTAGCCACCTCATCTTTAGCGGTGGGACTCATAAACACTTTAAATAAAGGTATTTGCTCTTTCATAACAATTTATTTTTACAAATATACAAAATATTTTTTACATTACCAAACCTAAAACATCAACCCAATTAGTAAACCTTACAGCATTATCATCGATGTAATACTTGGCTCTTGGCTTCTCCGATGTTATCGACTTGATGTATTGAGAAACATTATATTTTTCCAGCCACTCCCAAATCAACTCTTCACCAGTTTTACCATTTACAAGAGGTCTATCTGACTTTGCTTTGGCGGTGAATATAACTATGGAGTAACCCATATCATATAATTTGCGAATTGCTTCCAACGAACCCTCAATAGGTTCATCATAAACACTACCATCGTGAAATCCTAAAGAATTCTTATGGATTACTCCATCAAAATCTATCGCAATCTGATTGGCGTTTTCATTCTTTTGTAGGATATTATATTCTTCTATGTTCATTTTATGTCTTCTAATTCAATTCTTTGGATAGAACTATCGGCCGGATTTCGGTCTGATATGATTTGGAACTCAACACCCATAGATTTTAGATAATTACTTAAATCGGTTACGGATTTGGTAATCAACATAACCTCTTCGGCATCCATTTTGAATTTATCATACATTGGTGTTTCGGGAGAATAAAAGTGTTCAACAAAGTGTCTTTCATTTTCATCACTTGGATTTGACCACATATTAATATCTCCAATATCCCACCCAATAGTAACAATCTTTTTACATCCTAAATGTAGAGCCATTGGAATAGCAAGTTCATACATTAGACCTGGCCCCCAAGGTCGCTCGATACTCTTTTCGAATGAAATATTTTCAAAGTCGTTTCTATACGCAATAGATTGACTTATCTTGTTATCAATATTTTCATTTCTGAAGATGGGGAACAACAAATCAGCCTTCCACTTTTGGTCGGCAATAACTTGAGGATGTTGTTGAAACCAATAAGCCCAAGATACAATCGTATCGGATTGAAACTGATATGGTGATAGATTTGTAAAATTAAGAAACAAAAAGTCAGTAATATCTTTTAGATTATGGTATGGTTGTTTAATACAAAATACCAACTTATCTCCCAATACTTTTTTCAATTGATTAATTGAATAATTGTTTAGGGATGGTCCGGCCGCAATAATATATGCGGTTTCACCATCATATTGATTTTTCAATACGGATAATCTCTCATCCATATATTGTAATGATTGTAGTTCTTTTTGTAACTCTATTGTTTTTTGTTTCATAACATTTCTTCTACAATTTTAATATCTTCCGGATAATCAACTGCGTGTGAGTTGGAATCCAACATAACCATTTTAATTTTATGACCCATTTCCAAGAATCTGATGATTTCGATATCTTCTTCAAATTCGAGTGGTGTCTTTTTACCCATCCCAGCGAACTCCTTCAAATGTTCACGATTGAATCCGTAGATACAAACTTGTTTCTTTGGATTAGAACCATTGCCGGTCTTTGTGCCAGGAATCGGATTACGAGAAATATAAATCAACTCATCATCCAATGAGGTAATTACCTTTGGAATCTTCTTATCTTCTACATTCTCGTGTTTGTTTAGATATGCCATACAATTCACAATATGATTTGGGTAACACATCTTATACTCAATAACTTTGGTGATGTCCGAAGGGTCTAACAGGGGTTCATCTCCCTGAATGTTGATGATGATATCAGCATCAATCTCCAAAGCCGCCTCAGCCACTCGGTCCGTACCCGTAGGACACGAATCTGATGTTAGGACTACTTTGTATCCGTAACCCTTAACCACATCAACAATTTCTTCGTTTTCGGTTGCAATGTAAACATTCTCACGACCTACGGCTTTTTCAGCAGTTTCCGCTACCCAAATAATCATTTCCTTACCCTTAATTTTAGCAAGAGGTTTGCCAGGAAATCTTGAAGATTTGTAACGGGCCGGAATGACCACAGCTACTTTTGGTTTCAGTTGGTCTTCAATCTTTGAGTAATCGTATGAGGTGGAATCTTCAATATCCAAAAGAATATCCTCAATACGATTTGGATTCAAGAAAGATGACTGAAGTGTTTGTGGATACAATGGGTGAATGTGTTTCAATCCACTTACCATATAATTGTGTGTGAATCCCCATTTGTGTGTTTCCATCAAAGGAATCATCCAATCCGTAAGAATTTTTTGAATAGGTTTGGAATTGTACGCTTGTGTTTTGTATTGTAGGTATGTAACCAATTGTTCGGTTTTAACATTACCTACCCCACGACCCATACCAAGTAGAGTTCCATCAATCCAACTTGCACCCTCTTCCAAGGAAGACAAACAATTTGCGAAAGCAAGTCCAAGGTTGTCGTGTGTATGAACACCAACGGCACACCCAAAGGTTTTGAATAACGATACTAATTGTTTTGTTCGTGTAGGTTCAAGATTTCCATAAGAATCCGCAAAGTATAATGCGATGGGGTCTAAATAGGAGAACTTACCAAAGTCGTTAATTTGTTCATCACTCAAAAGTGAGATACCCATAAGGTTTACCGCAAGTTGGTATCCCTTTGATTTAATGTATTCTCCAATCTTTAAGGATGGTTCAATCTCGGAATGTTTGATTGCCAATCTACAAATCTCGAAAGGAGATTGCCATTGGTTGTGAATGACATCATCAATGAGAGAGTAATCAACATCATCACCTTTGATGAAATCTTTAGCATCAATCATAAACGCCAAACGAGAGTTTACGGGCAATCTATATTCCAAAACTTCCCAAATGAACCTATCGTTACATTTACGAAACTTACCACCCTTTACGGGGGATTTATAACCCAATTCAATCACATCGACACCCGAAAGGTCAAGGGCTTGAATCATTTCTTTGACCATTTGAGTGTCAAAGTTCCAATTGGTGTAGTAACCACCATCTCTTAATGTACAATCTAATAACATAGGAAATTGAAAATTTTCTTTAGGACACACGAATCGTTTCCAAAACTCCCATCACGATAGGGTTTCGTAATATTCGTTTTGTCGCTCTTGTCTTTGAATTTGTTTGTGATGATAAAGGGATAATTCTTCAATCCACGGAAAGTTAGAAAGGGTTTCGTATCCAACGAGTTTTTCGTGAACCTTGTTTTCCCAACGAACTGACCTATTGTTTTTATAAACTCTCCATTGTGGGTCTGGCCAATTTACCCAACCCTTTTCATTTAGATTCCAACCCCACTTCTGAATGTGTTCTGGCGTCAAACCTTCAACCGTGTTTACTCGTGGTACAAGAATGGCATCCACATCATTTTCTTCAAGAATCGAATGAATGTTTAACATAAGAGCTTCGTGGGGAATCTCATCCGCATCAATCTGAAAAACATAATCACCACTACAATAGTCGGTAAGTCGATTCTTCCAATTACCAAAGTGACCATCAAATTGTTCACCCATAATGAAGATATCATCTTCCCACATCCCCAACCATTCAAGCACTTCGGCGGAGCCGTTCTTCAAGTCGATTAAAACCACAATCTCATCTTGTGGTTGTTTCTTCTCTACCAAGAAAGGAATCAATCGTTTGATTTCCTCGATTTCGTTACATACCGTAACTGCGTAACTGATTTTCATAATTTTTAACCTGTGTAAGTTCCCATTGCGTCTTGGTCATCTTGTCGTTTACCCTCGGCTTTGATTCGTTCTGCTTTGGTTGCGATTTTGTCGTGGATTCCGTAGTCATAGTTGTAAGCAAGTATAGACATTATATTTGGTTCAATAAAAGTTCTATACCCCTCTTGGAGTTTCTTATGTCTAATATTACCAATGTAAAATCCCTTTGAATTTTCCGTGATTAGGAGTTTAGTTAAATCCAATTTCTTTACACGAGCTCCCGTACAAAAGGTTTCACCCAAATCCTTTGCGAGTTTTATCATAGATGCCGGGGCTATTACTTTTAAATCCAAGCAATGAAAATATCCGTGGTATTTGGGTTGTAACACAAATACGAAATAATCACCCATTGAATTGTCTGCTTTTCTATAACGGACTTTTACCACCTGACCCCTCTCCAATTGTGATTTGGAGATACGGGTCGGGTCTGATAATTTATTTCGATGTTGTGTTGTATAGTTCATTATTATTCAACCTTCTTCAATTTAGGTAACTGAAGTGTAACTTGTTGTGGTCCTTTTCCCGCGTTATGTTTTTGTAAAATATCACCAAGTAATTCGGTCATTTTCCGAATTGTGAAGTTATCTTTTACATACTTACGATTCTTACGAGATTTCTCTTCCGCTTTCTTATAATTATCGTAAATCCATTTCATAATACCACCACCCTCATTATAATTAATAGTAAACCACTTCGATTCTTTACGAATCCAATCATTGGCGGCGGACTCATCAACTTGTTCAAGTGACCCACCCACTAAAAAGTTGTAATCGGGATGTAAAAAATCTAAATGACCACTCCAATTAGAAACTACAATTGGTTTACCACTTACACAAGCTTCCAATAGGGGTCTACCAAATCCCTCACCTCGTGTAAATGAAACATTCACCTTTACTTTTGGGTGGTTATATAAAGAGTTCATCTCTTCATCCGAAAGGTCACCATCGAGGATATAAATACTTGGTAGGTTTTTTGAGTCAACAGTACTCTTAATCATCTCGACTCGTTTACGAAGTTCGTGAACATTTGTAATACCAGGTGATGTGATGGATGTCTTTAAAATAAGTGCGGGTTTTTTAGATTTATTCTTGAATGTTTCCAAGAATATTTTTATTAAACCACTAACATTTTTTCTATCCTGACCCAAATTACCCTGTAGCCAATGGCCAACAAATAGAAAGGCAAATTCTTCTTTAATGGATGACATCACATCATTTATCGATTTGTGTACAGGTAACTTATTATCATAGATGTTTTCATCAAATCCCTCAAATAGAACCTCAACGGGCTTGATTAGTTTTAAATCACCAATTTTTTGTTTAGTTTTTTCATCAAGTTTTTCATATGAAGTTTGAAGAGTTGATGCGGAGTGTTTAGATGATACAATATTCAAATCCATACGATTACAACCCTCAATAAATTGCGGACTGGCTTCGGTAGTTTCAATTACCGCAGATACTCCAATGTTAAAGTGACCCACCGCTTGAAACTCATTGGGAATTGTAATCTGAATCCACACATCTGGCTTTTGTTGCATATTACCAATAATACGAGATGTTAAATCCGTATCTTCCGATGTCAATGCGTTTTGGGGTGTATTTCCCCATCGTTGAGGTAGAATCTTAATATCCCACTCTTCACCCTTTACCTCAATTAAAGAGCGAACAAAATCTCGTGAACGAGAACCATAACCACTTCGTGTTGCGATTGGGCAACTAACTACACATAACTTTTTCATACTGAATACATTTCAAATCGTTTACGAGGTGTCCAATTTTGGAAACACCCATCAATAGCGTCAATAAATCGTTCCCCCATAGATTCAGAAGCCATACCGGCATCTGATACAAGCCAATCGTGACCAAACTGACCATACTCGGTAAGTTTTTCTCTACCTTTTTGGAATGCAATACTTAATTGTTCTGCAACCTCATTAAAATCACATCGGTCATCAAAAATATACGGAGTCACGGGTGAACCCTGAAGTGAAAGATTAGATGGCCAAACTGGGAAAGACCAAACTCCCCACGCTAATGATGGGTTATCTTTCCACTCCCTACGATTATGGAGTGAACCAATCTTTACATAATCTTCTGCGGTCAAATCACCCTCACCTGCGTAATCAAAACCACATTGGTCTTGTAGTCCACCAGTAACATTCACAACAATTGGAGTGCCGGCTCGGAGAGCTTCACAACTTGCAAGTCCAAATCCTTCATTGGATGCGATGTTTAGAATGATATCGCCCGAATTGTAGAATAGGTTTAATTCTTCCGTTGAGAATCTTGCATTCGTAAACTTATAGTCACCATAATGACCATTCCATTTGATGACTTCGTTTAAATCAGTTCCGTTTTCATCAACTTGTTGAGTATGCATAAATAAACAAACTTTCTTATCTTGATGTTGTTTAGCAAACTCGTTAAACGCGAGAATAACATCACCGGGTTGTTTTCTACGAATATTTCGGTTGTTCCAAAGAACCACAAAATCATATTGATTTAAACCATATCGTTGGTTAAACTCAACTAACTTTGAATCATCTTTAGGTAGTGGTTTGAATAATTTAGATACTCCGTGGGGAATATATTTGTATGACCAATCTTCTTTAGGCATACCATACTTTTCAAGAGTTCGTTTGTTGATACCATAGGTTTGTTTTGAGATGGACATCAACAAGTCACAACTTGCGTAGAACGGAGCATTCCACATTGGGTCTGGAATAGAGTCCCAAATATTATAATACATAATGGGAATAAACTGGCGTAGTTCGTTCTCCATATTATATAACCAACCCCAAAAACGAGGGTCGGTAAAGTGTAGAATAGCATCCGGCTTCTCTACATTCAAGAGTTCCCTCAACACATCAGGAGTGCCATATCCGGTATGTGCATAAATCTTCACATTAGCATCAGATACTCCGGTTTCTTTGGATACATCAGCTGATATATCAAAAACCTTTCCGTGGTCTGGGTGTTTTAGAGCGGCTCCTAACTGAACCCAATCATACTTGTGAATTGTGGAAAGAACCATTTCTTTAGATTGAGTTGCAATACCACTATGTAATCGTAGGTCATCCGAAAGTAGAAGAATCTTCTTCTTTTTGGGTTTATTCGGGTCTACCTTGCGTAATTTAGGCAATTGTAATTCCATTCGTAACTTTCTTGATTTTATATTCTATAAATATACGGAAAATATTTGGTGAATCCAAATTATTGAACAAAATTAACCTTCTTTCCCCATCGTTGTAATACACGATTAAAGTGGTTATATTCGTTCCTTTTTATTTCACCAAAATAAATTAACTTATCGGCATTTTCAACCACACAATTGTATTGATGTAATGGTTGAGTTGGGTGGTATGGTTTGTCGTAATACTCTTCAGTCATACCACTGTAGAGATTCATTGGAGTAGAAGCGGGGTTGTACTCGATGTACTTACACCCCATTTCCAAAGCGAATTTACGAACCCATTTCTCTACACCCACCTGATTACCACGGGTGATGAGAATGAGGTCATCTCCATATTTTTGTTTTAGTTTGAATACGAGGTCTTTGATTTCATTACGATTTTCATATTTCTCATCTCCAATCAAAGCAACTCTCATATGTCTATCCTTTTTGAATCGGTAATTTACCTTCACCTTATTCGAACTTTTCGCGTAGTTTTTCTTTCTCGATAACATTTTTTAGAGCTATTGAATATTGACCACCAGCTTCAGCATATGAAGCATTCAACGCAAGGAAATATTCCTCTTCGGTTCTTGCGTTACTCATATACCTACATTGATAAAATGCATAGTCATACAAGCTCTCTTGCCAGTTTTCGTAATAGGCGTGATTTAGGTTTGTACCTTTAGCGGTGTTTATTCGAAGGTTCGCCTGTTTCATACCAAATAGGTTGTGATTGGATTTGAACACTTGACTCTTCCAATGACCGGTTTCCAAAATGGATTGAGCCATTACAATGTGAGGATAACGGATGTTTAGTCGTTTCAACTCGTTTACCAACTTATCTTCAGTAAACCTATCTCGTTCTTTCTGAAGATTGAGAATCATTACTTCTTTCTCAAACTTATCCAATGATGCGAATCGTACATACCTACCTACCACGAATGATGATAGAATTACCACTACAATAGAAGCTACGAATAACTTCATCTTTTTAGAATCTTTCTTCCACTCAAGGAACTCTTTGTCGAATTTATAAAACATAACGGATTAATTTACTCTTTGATTCGGTCTTTCTTGGAACACAACTCACTATCTTTGAATGGACAAAACTTACAATTCTTACCACTCTTACCTGCGATAGCGAGGAACTCCCCATCAACCTTATATGTACCATCTTTATTGAAACCTTCATCAATAAATCGGTTGAACTCTTTTAATATCTTTCTCATCGTAGGAACTCCGTGAGCAGGTACAAACTCTTGTACTCGTTTTTGGGCGAACATCGCCTCTTCCCACAACTTTCTCTTTACGATGAAGTAACGAACTTGAATCTTTTCTAAAGGGTAACCATACTGGTCAGAGAAGAACTTCTTATAAAGAACTAACTGAGCGGTTTTGGTCTTATCATCTTTCTGATATTTGTTCCACCCATTTGTGGATGTCTTGATGTCCCAAATCTCAATCGTACCATCTTCTACAATCTCAAACACCAAATCAAGGAAACCCTTCATCATAATGTGTTCGTTGGACTCGGATGCGGGATAGTAGATGGGAAGTTCCACACCTACTAACCTCATCTTACGAGTTGAGAAATATTCAGAACGATTCTTACGGAGAAAGTCAAGGATTTCTACACCATCGGCGTAGAACTCATTCATTTGGTCTTTTGTAGTAAACTTAACACCATAGATAGCCATTGACTTTTTGTATTCAGTAGCCATAGTTTCCAACAACATCTTGTTGAGGTCCATAGTGTCGGCTTTAGATGCACTCTCACTATAAATGACCTTCAACCACTCTTGGATTACTTCGTGCATTGCTGTACCGAAGATTAGGTGGATTGATGGGTCATCGAATTTGTGACCATCCACATAAGTCAGCTTCCATTGTTTAGGACAATTAGCCCACATCGTGTATTGAGAATAGGAGATTTTCACATCACCCTTCTGCTCCTCATACACAGGGAAATTGAATATGTTTGATACTACTGACTTTTTCATCTATACAAATATAAGAAATAATTTTGAAATAACCAAATGTTAATGTTAACAAATGGTTAAATTATTTTCCCCACTTTCCGTTCTGAACGATTTGGGCAATGATGCCATACACCGAAAGGTCGGCAAAGGTATCTTGAACTGATTCACCAACTTCATCAGGTTGACCCAAAATAACCATTTGTTTCAATCTCTGAATTTTATCGTTGATTCTGAACCACAATCCTGTAAGTGACAATTTAATATCATCTTTGGTTTGTAGAGTTGTTCCTACGGAGATGTTGCCCGGTCCGTAGTTTCGTTGTTTTTTACAAAAGGTTTCGTATTGTTCATACATAATCCGTTTGTACTCCGCCATCATTTGGGGATAGTTCTCCTCACAATACTGAATTGCGGATTGTTCCATACCACCATAGATTGGTTGTTCTTCTTCTCCCAACCAAGTTACTTTGTTTTTTGCTTCTCTAATTACTTCAGCCATTTGTCTATTTCTTTTTTATCTACTCCAAATTTTTGGATGATTGACTTAACTTCATCTTTTGATAGGATTTCAAGATAATCTTCAACCTCACGGGATGATAGCTTGAAATACTCACAAAGATATTTTATCACATTCTTATCCCACTTCGATTCCGACTTACCCTTAATGTATTTGTCAAACGATTTCTTCTTTGGTAGAATATCCAAGTACACTTTGTATAGTTCACGAGATTTCAACTGACCATTAGTATAGCGTTGAATCTCATTTACCAACTCAAGGTAGTCGAGGTTCATAGATAGAAACCGATTGACCATATACATCTCAAAGGATTTCTTGTCCATCTCGGAGAGGGATTCCCACTTATCTTTTTTGTAGGTAATCCCCCCCAAGTGGTCAAATAGTGACTTTGCCTTTACGACATTTTCATCACTTTTCTTCGCCATTCTCAAAGAATTCTCGTGGGGTGAACTTTGGATGGACTGTTCCACAATCATTACAAACTACCACAGGGATAGGCAACATTGATTGCTGACCATTTGGTGATTGTAGAGCCGGAACTTCTTTAAACATTGTCAGTTCGGTGAAGAAGATACCTTCACAATTTGGACAGGTTACCGTTGGTAACTTAAATGGGTCAATCTGCATTTGTGGTGCGGATTGTTTCTGACCCCCCATAGGGATTACTTTTCCTTGTTTCTTTGCCATAACTTACTTACTTTCTTCTACTGAAGATTTGCGATAGTCGGTAACCAATTTTTTCAACTCATTGATTGTTTTACGAGCACGAGTTTTAGATGCTTTGGTTGTACCATTGTGTTCCGTTTCGAATTGAGCAAACAACTTCTGCATCTGCTCAAATAGTTCTTGTGAATTTGCCATACTATTTAATTGTCATAATAATGTTAATCATCATCGCCATTACATTGATTTCTTTATCAACTACCATTGGGTCTTTGTACTGACCATCTGCGATGTTTAAGATGGTCTGACCTACTTTACCATTCGCGTATTCATCAACCCTATCATAAAGTGTTTTATATAGAGGTGAGAAATCACGAACTTTTGAATCAGCAATAATCTGGCGAACATTTGTGAATGTAGCTTTAGAATCAGTTAGTTTAATCAATTCCTCTACCACATTGTCAGCATAGTTTGCCTGAATGTTTGATGATGCGTCAATCACCATCTTACCATTGATGACTTGTCGTTGAGCTGCGTTCAGAACCCTACGGATGTCGGGATACCCACTATTAACTAAAACAGCAAGGTCTTCTTTCTGATACTCAACACCTTCCTCGTTCAAGATGTCAACCAATCGTTTAGCAACCTCTTTCTTTGATGGAGGTGTAATAGCGAATGTCTGGCAACGAGATTGAATGGGGTCAATCACTTTCTCTACATAGTTACAAGTTAAAATGAAACGAGTAGATTTTGAAAAGGTTTCCATAAGGTTACGGAGAGCGGCTTGGGCGTTGGGTGTCAAATAGTCAGCCTCATCCAAGATAATCACCTTCCACTTACGGAATCCCATAGAGGATGCGAATCCACGAATCTTATCACGGACCGCATCTACGGAGTTTTCATCAGAAGCGTTGATGTACATCAAATCACAATCAATCTGATTGGTAATGATTTTTGCGAGTGTGGTTTTACCTGTACCGGCTTGACCATACAACAACAAATGAGGTACATCCTCGTTCTGAATGTAAATCTTTACTTTCTCAAGGATATGTTCATTTCCAACATAACCTTCTAATGTGTCTGGTCGATACTTCTCGACCCATAGTGAGTTACTCATCTTCCTACTTCTTTGAGATATTTTGCTTTTGCGTCTTCCCACGACATACCAATGATGTCGATGTAAAACAATGATTCATCTTTGATACGACCTTCATCGAATAATGTGGTGTATCTACGGATAGCTTTTGGTTTCCACCACTTCATTGTGTACTCATCACCCTCAACAAATTTGTCTTTCATTACGAGTTGGTCTTCAGTAATCTCGTTACGGAGAAACTCATTACCATTATCGTACATTTGGGCGAAATACACACCTCGTTTGAATCCGTGTTGGTAGTGGGATGCCTTGATACCGACTTCTTTGAAAATCATATTGATAATCTTTTGTTTCACTCCGGTAGCAGGTCCATCTACACCTTCCTTTTCAGCGGTTTGTCTGGCGTATTCTTCAGGTTTGTTTTCCTTCATCCAATGATGCCAAACTTCGTATACTGAATCATCAGGTTTGGTAGCAACCTTACCTGCGGATTCGCCCAAGGTTTTGAAATGTGGAATTCCGTTATATTGGGAGTGGATACCATACAAAGAGGTGGTGCCTACTGCGATGAGTGTTTGTCCGTACTTGTCTTTCCAATGTTTACGAACTTCAGGCGAGGTCGCCATACAAGCGACCAGCTTACCACCCAAGAAATTGTACCCCAATGGTTGTGTACATACGATAGTGGTAGCTATGGTGGTGTGATTCAACCGACCATCTTTGTATTTGTTGTCCTGTGTCCACCCAATGTAGGTATCCCTCACTCCCAACGATGTTACATCTGAACCCAAGGATACTAATCCAAGGATTTTTCCACTAACTCGGTCCTTAACATAGATTTTTACATTACGACCTGGGTTAGCGTCAAATGACATCGTATGAATAAGCTTTCGGATTTCAGTCCAGCGTGTGGATTCCTTCGGGTCATCTACAATCTCAACATAAGGGTCGAGGTCTTCGATTTCCTTAATTGTTTGTTCTTTGTTATAGATGTCCGTTGGCATCCAAAGTGAATCGTAGTGTAGAGCCAAACTGGCTTTCTTCTTCATAGAAGATGCAAGGTCGGAGTTCCACTCCTGCCACTTTTTATACAGCGTTTGTTCTTCTACTGACATAGAGGAAAGATAGTCCATATTATCTATGAACTTCTTTTTCTCTACATCGTAGTCGAATGTTGGCTTCGCTGGTTCTGTATCCCAAAAACTCATTACTTAATCTCTACAAGGTAATAGTTTGACTTGTAACCATCGTGTTCAAAGGAAGCGTGAGCCAATCCTTGAGAAGACACCTTCAATGAAGATGACTTTGCACCACGATTTGCGTTAAGAATCTCCTTCAAGTATTTAGCAGAGAAAGAGATGGGTTCAACATCATTTTCACAAGTTGCCTGAACATTGATTGAGATTCGGTTTGAGTTGATTTTGGAGTAACCCAAAATAACTTCACTCTTACCACCTTTACTCTTGAAAGTGAAAGTGTCGGAGTCACTCAAAGCACCTTTGGATTTGATGAATTTACTTACAAACTCTTCATCCAAAGTAATAGTAGAACCAAAAGGAGGGAGTTGTTTAAGTTCGGGTACGACAGGGATAACGGACAGGTCAGCCAACATATAGTTTACTGATGTACCTTTATCACCGAAGACCAAACTTGCTTCTCCTTCAGTTACATCGATGTTTGAATCCAAAACACCGAGCAGACCTTTGAGTTGGGAAGTGGTGTATACACCAAACTCTCCGTTAGGTAAATCTTTATCTTCACTCTCAACACTACCCAATAGGGTTTTGTCATCAGAGATGAATTTTACAGACATTCCTTCATCGGTAGAGTTGATTTTTACGGATTCAACTTCACCACCCAAACTGTAGCGGGCAATAAACCCTTCAAATGAGCTTTTCTTCATAATTTAATTGTTATTTAATGATACAAATATACGAAATAGTTTTCACATTTCCAAATTAAAATGCAAAAAATTGTGATGCCGCTGCGAGATTGGGATTTGGTTTGTCCCAACCCATAGCGTTATAGAAGTCATCCAACTTGTTGTTTAACTCCTTTTCCCAAATTAAATCATAATCAATATATTGTTGAATAAACTGATTGATTTGTGGTGGGTCGTTATGACCGGTGAAAGCAACAGCGTCTAATCCAAGTGGATTCTTCTTCAGATACACCCACTTAACCTTATCACCATCTTTCATAGGTTCATATTTGTAAGGGGCGTTGAAATGTTTCAACAACTGATTGTAAGTGATAGCCGCTTTGTTGTGGGCCGGTGTTCCTTTAGCGTACTCACCCAACGCCTGATTCTTAAACATATACTTTGACATCTCCTTAATAGCGGAGTTCTTTGCAATGTCTACGAAGTTTTGGTCCGGCATCTCTTGTTTGAATGTAAGGATTTTCTCATCGATAATCTTCTTGTCAACACCCTTTAGGATATCCAACAATACAGTTTCCATCACCTTTTTAAAGTAGGTAGGGAACGAAGACCTACGAACATCCAAACCCTTAACATCCATCTTATCAACGGGTACAGTGTTGTCGTTGATAATCCATTGGGCGTATCTCTTCTTCGATACCCAAAATCCACCCTTTGCAATGGTTTCTTGTTTGATGTCAAATCGGTGAGAATCCACATTAAACAATTTCTTGGACATAGTGTCATACACTTTGTTGATGTGAGCTTGTACCTCTTGAGCAACTGACAAAATAGCGGGGACCATTTGTTCATCGGACTCTACATCAATTTCAGGGTTTCTTGCTTTTACAAGGGGAGCTGCCTGATAGAATACGGAGTCGGTATCGGTATACACATTGTAATCATCCTCTTTACCAATGATACTTTTGTAGTATTGGTTAGCAATCATCTCGGTAGTTTTAATTACCGTCTGACCTGTGATTGTGGTAGCCTCTGCATTATCCACATCGTAGAATCGAAATGATGGTAGACCCAATACACCATAGAGAGAGTTCAACATAATCTTTTGAACCAACTGGCGTTGAGAGTAGAACTTATAAAGTTCATCGTTACCCTCTTTACCATATTTCTTCATAAGGTCTTTGTACTCCACTCGTTTGTCAAACCAAACATTCAGAATCTCTGGAATAACACCCACCTTATCCTGCGTGTATAAAACACCATTCGATGAAATAGAATAATTTGAATCTTCAATCAATTTTTGGAACTCCTCACGAGAAAGTGGTGGGAATTCCTTACCACTCTCATCAATGATTGAATATTCTTCAATTCGATTCTTCATATAATCCTCTGAAGAAAATGATTTCAGTTTACCAATCTTGGTTTCAGGACTAACATTAAGAGTCATAATGATGGATGGATACAGCGATGTCAAGTCCAAGTCATATACCCATTTGTAAAGACCCGGCTTGGGTTCTTTTACATATGCGCCGGTGAACTTACCCTCACCATCAGACCCATCATCGTTTTTGGCAGCTCGTAGTGGTTTGTCTGGCGCCACACGATTTGACCTCCGTAAGAAAGTCAAGATAGCACCCTCTAACCATTTTGAGGAGAATAAGAAATCTTCATAGAAAACATGCCCCGCGTGGCAAATCGCCTGTGCGAGTTCAATAAACTGAAGTTTTCTATCCATTTCAACAACCAACTCCACATCTACCAAGTTGTACTCAATGAACTTTTCCAAGTCATCTCGGAACAATTGGTCAAGGTTACCTTCGTACTCAATCTTACCACGACCTAACACAATGTTAGCAATGGTGTCCAATCGGTAGTTAGGGAACTCTTGATAGGTAAAGTTTTTGTATAGAGCAAGGTAGTCCAAACACGATACACCTGCAATGATGTAGCGTTTGCGATACTTGTTCCAACTGACCTTACCTATGGATGACAATTTGTTAGCCATCCTCTCACCCAATACATTTCGTAATCGGTTGTAGAGATAGGTAATATCAAAGTAGTCAATGTTCCAACCCGTAACAATCGTTGGGTTGATTTCTTGCCATTTGTTCAAGAACGCTTCGAGTAGGTCAGCTTCGGTCTTAAATGAACGAACTTGAGCACCCTTAATCGTTTTGTCTACATAGCTGTCTGATACAACATATACAAAGTAGTCGTTAGTCACCGAATCGTGACCTGCAATTGAAGTGATAGCGTTACCGGCTTTATCAATGTCCGGCAAACCACTATTCATCTCAACCTCAATGTCAAAGGTTAAAGTAGTATGACCTACGGACACCTCATCGGATTCACCATATTGGTCGATAAGGAATCGTGTAACCTCGTTTACATCGGATTCGTAGAGTTTAAGATTATCCTCTGATTTCCAAAAGTTTATCTTTTTAAGACGCTCTCCGTGAATAGAAGTAAAAGCACCATTCCCATCTCGAACATAAGCATATCTACGGTACTTACTTGTAAAATAACCTTTTTGGTCATCCCAACAATGGATGACTGAATTCTCTTTATCGTAGTAAACATTTTGATACATTAATTTAACTCTTTATGTAGTTCTTGAATCATTTTATCTTCATTCAAAGATAGTTCCACAGCCCTTACAACTGACATATTGTCTTGTTCTTTTCTAAAATTGTCATCATCCAACATCTTGTCTAAATACCCAAAGAACTCCTTCTTTGTTTTGAAGAACATTCCATTGGGGTCAATTTCGTGATAACAATCAGATTCTTGCCAAATCATTGGAGTTCCATTCATCATACAATCAGTACCACTTACTGACCATCCATAGTTGGTTTGACGCATCTGAACACCTACTTTACACTTTTGTAATTGTTGATAGTATTCGTTCTTTGCTAATTTTGTATTGTCAATCCAACCAAAAGGAACTTTACCACTTAATTGTGGAATCCACACAGTAAAATCTTGTCGTTGAGTACGATACTCTTCCATCAACTCAATAAATTTTGGATACCCTTTATATGCGGCTGGTCGGTGGTTAAATACTATGATGTTTTCTTTTGATTCTTTGATACCATCGACAATCTTATCTTGCGGTACACCCAAATTCCAAACCTTTAGAATACCATCTAACTTTTGAGCAAACTCTTCATTGAAGATTTCCTTTGCTTCAGCCAATACACGATTCTTCTGGTCTTGAGTATTAAGATAACATACCTCCATTTGTGATACACCCAATAATTCAATAGGTAACCACAACCACTTTGCCTTACCTTCTCTATTGTCAGGTCCGTTACACGATTTCATCTCCCACCAATGACAATAACCTACAATTTTTGTGTCCATTGATTTCTTGTATCTACCCACTTGAGGCCAATCTGGCAAATGTGAATAGATTACATCATAGTCAATATCCTTCAGAACTTTTATGAGGTCACTCGATGGGAACGCTCTCTGATTCATCATATCACCTGGAATGTGAATCTCAACTTGTTTTACATTTGGTAGGTTCAACTTTTTAGTAACGCTACCCTTTGGAACTAATACATTCCAATAGTATTCACCATAGTTTTCTAACGCTTTGATGTGATTGTGAATTACATCAATGAATGAATCCTTTTCAATGTTAGATGAGTTCGTAATGTTCGGGATTACCAATACCTTTCTGGCATTTTTGTAATCTACTGATTCCCAAAAACTCATTATACCAATCCGTTGTACATAGTGGATGTCATCTCGTGGATTTTATAAGTATAACCAAGAGGTGACAGGTAATACTTTAGTTTACGAAGTGCGTCTGGTTGGTGAACCATCTTCCAATTCTCTTCTGCAATCGGATTTGGGTGATAGACCGTAATGATTACATTGGTTTTTGTTGGTTCGTATGATTTGGTTTTATCATTGTATTTGGTGTGAGCGAAGATACTATTGAAGATATTATCCCACTTAAACATTGCGGATGAGTAGACCAGTGAAATTGTGTTTGAGTCCCTAAATCCCTCAACAGTCGTGTCTAAAGTTGGTTTGTGAGTTTTACTCTTATAGTCAATCCAAAGTTTGTTACCCAAAGCCAAATTGTTTTTATCAATTTCAACCTTTGCTTTTTTTAATATTGAAGTTATTGCCCGTTTTGTGAATCCACAATCTAATAAAAATTGTTTATTACCAACAGAATCGTGTTGAGTTCCCTCACTATAAGTTCCAACAATGTATTTAACAGCATCATCCTCACTAATGGCCTTTTTGATAATTTCTGGCTTTTTGTTTAGTAGATTACTAACTCCTTTAAGTTCCATATTAGTGTATTCACTATGAACTTCGTATGGAATTCTGATTACAGGAACTTGAGTACAATGTTTAGAATCATTTGCACCATTTAATGTATGGTTACCATCCCCAACAATATCGTTACCAAATTGTCTACCTTCATATATTACAATAGGATTACACTTATCGGTATTACCACCGGCTTCATCAATATTTTCTTTGATTTCCCTTCGTAGTTCTTTATCCTCCACTAAACGAACTTGGAGTCGTGGTAGTTGAAATACATCATAAACCGGCTCCATTGTAATTGGAAACTCGCGTTTCATAATTGAATCGGCCAGTTCTTTCATCAAATCGTTTCTTGGTTGAGTAAACTTTGGTGCTCCATTTGTTTTATTGAAAAACATTGGATTATTACGAGCATCGTTTTCTTTTAGAATTCGGTGTTCGGATACAGTCATTTCTGCATAATCGCCATATTCCAAAATTTCAAATTTTAGATTTGAGTTTGAATCTTGAAATACTTCAGCAAATTCATCATTTGTTGATGAATGCCAATATTCATCATCAACAGAACCCTTATGGATTCCAACATACATTTTACCGGTATCTAAATCGGTAAATCGGTAAAGATAACCTTCGTAAACGCTTGGTACATCCCCAATATGTACCTCTTTGATTGAGGGGGCTTTGAAATTGTGTTTCATTTTACTTTTCCTTTTAGTTATTACTTAACGAGGTTCTCCGACCTCATTGTTATACAAATATACAAAATAAATTCGTAACTACCAAACTTATTTACCAAAAATTTACTTTATTTTCCGGCTCGTAAGTTTCGTATCGTTCTGCTGCTGGTAAGATATCCTTAATATCCTTTGGCGGTGTTTCACAAGGATGTTTGAGAGATTTCAGTAACTTCTTCTTCTCTGACTTGTTGGTTGGTAGAATCTGAATGTATCGTAGTTTGGACATTTCTTTTCTACGCCAGAACTCTTTGTATCCCTCTTTACCAATCTCGGTTTTGAGATGTTCCAAGTTGTGACTACCCCATCGCGAGAATACAGTCCGTGAATGGATGTATTGTCCGTGTTCACCTTCCAAACAAATACCATAGTTCGGCATCAGTTGGATTTTGTTGGTGTCTTGGAATAACCAATTTGTAGCACGATAGATACCACCCAAATGACCTTGGAATGGGTCTGAATAAGATAGTAACATTTTGATATTGGGAGCGTGTTCCCTCATCCACTTAAATGTTTGTCCTAAAGCGTATGATTCTATATTTGACCCATACCCATCGTGAATGAACAATCGTGTCAACTCCAAACATTGGTCGTTACCTAACCCATCAATAATAGAGGTTACAGCAGACCTTCCGACAGGGAATCCGTAGACAGCAACACCAATCAGTTTTTCATCATTTCCAAGAATGTCTTTCTCATCGGTTTTGTAGAAGATACCCAATGCGTACCTACACATAGTCCAAGCGTGGGAATAGTGATAGGTTACAATCATATCCTTTGCAATGGCTTTGTTAATCTCACGAATGGATACTCGTGATGTGTCTACATATGTCTTATTTTCCTCTTTCAATGGGGTCTAATTTGTAAATCTCTTCTTTGAACTCCTCATTTTCCGTTGGGTACGGTAAGATGGGGTATTTTAATGTCTTCAATATACGACTTTTTTTTGACTTATCCAAAATATACACATAACGATGTTTGCGTAACTCCTTTTTAATCCAAAACGGAGTTGATGTCATTTCTTGGATTTTCTTTGGATTGTTAGTCCCAAACTTTACGAATGAGGTACGACTATGTGTCCATTCACCCCCCTCTTCCCATTTGAACAACCACGAGTCGTTGGGTCTGATTCGGTTACCTTGGTAGAGCCAGTTTGTGGACATATATACAGTCCCTTTGTGACCTACCTTTGGGTCTGAATATGAAATCAAAGCCCTAATGTGGGGAGCGTTCTCCCTTAACCACTTAAAGGTCTGACCTACAAACCAACTCTCTACATTGCACCCGTATCCATCAAAAACAAATAGTCGGGTAAGTTCGAGGACTTCGGTTCGGTCAATAAGTTCGGAGATGGATTGGCCGGAGTGTCTACCGATGGGGTCACCATAAGTAGCAACTCCAACCAACTTTTCGTTTACACCACTAAAGAATTGGTGTTCATCCTCTGATTGGTAAAACAACCCAAGAGCGTAAGATACCTTTGTCCAAATCCCAGCATAGTGGTGATTTACCACAATGTCCTTTGCTACTGATTTAGCAATCGGTCTTACTGAAAATTTGGATGGGTCAAAGTATACCTTACCTTCTACTTTCATTGATAGTCATTGAATTCTCCAAAAAGGATGTGAGTCCAAGTTTCACCCTTGACAATCTTACGGATGTTCGCAGGAGATACCCCATTGTTCTTCGCCAATACTCTGATATTTCTATGACCAATACTCCACAACTTGCGGATGGCCTTTACTTGGTCTTCCGTAAGTTTATGTTGTGGGTGTGATTCTCCTCTTAACGACATCTTAAACCTTTTCATCAAATGGTATTTCTAATTGGGATGCTTGCCTTGCCCACTCATCGTGGACAATCTTACCCAAGTTTGGTTTGAAGTAGTTAGGTCCTTTTAGAATCTTACCATCTTCACGATAGATAGGTTTACCATCCTCACCTAACTTGGACATATTGGAACGATGAACTTCATCGAATAGGTCTTCAATAATATTCTGCATTCCGTGAGCGACCATAGTACCCAAAAGGATGTAGAGTTGGTCAGTCAGAGCGTCTGCAATCTCCACGGGGTCATCCATTTCATTACCACAAATATATTCATCCAACTCTTCGAGTCCAAGTCGATGTCTTAAATATCCAAAATTATCACTCTGACTACAAGGTGCGGTTTCGATAGGGTGTCCAAATGTACGATGGAACTCGATAAGTTTCTCTAATTGTTCTTTCATAACTACAAATATACGAAATTAATTTGAACTTTCCAAATACAAATAACCACTTGGAGCACTTTCCCAAAGATTGATTGCAATTGCACTTCTCAACCCACGATTTACCTCGGTAACCTGATGTGGGTATTTACCCGCGTCAAACAAAATCAATCGATTAAATTTTGCTTGGATTCTTTCAGTAAGGTCACCCTCTTTACTCTGAATCTCCAAGTATCCACCATCAATATCCATAGGGATTGGGTAAAACACCGAACCAATAATTGGTGTACGAAGTTCTCCGGTTTCATTCCATAGATTTTCATCTTTGTCAAAGTGCATACCTAATTTAACATCGACTCCCCCATCACCATATTGACCGGTCCAATACTCAAACCCTTCAAGGATGATAGGATTATATCGTGGAAAATCCCACGGAGAGTTGCGAATCCAAATCTCTTGGATTAGTTCTTGTTTTAGGGTACTTGCGGGCGTACTCCAAGGACCACCCCACCACATATATTGTCCATTTTGAGAAAAAAATGTGGTATCATTTTGGATTCGTTCCAACAATGATTGGTCTTTAATAAAGTCATCTACTATAATCATAATTCACTTACTTTTTTTAATGCGGAAGCCACCACTTGGTGCATATCGTAGTATTTGTATTCAGCCAACCTACCACCAAAGATTACTTTGTCGTTGTCAGCCAATTCCTTGTACTTACGATACTTCTCGTTGTTTTCTTCATCGTTAACAGGGTAGAATGGTTCTACACCTCGTTTGTATTCTTGTGGGAACTCCATACTGACCCAAGTCGCTTTTTGATTTTGGTCATCAAAGTATTTGTGTTCAATAATACGAGTAAATGAGGTTTCACTATCCGTATAATTCATCACAGCACACCCTTGGTAGTTATCGGTGTTGATTTTCATCGTATCCCATCTAACTGACTTATATTCCAAGTCACCAAACTGATAATCAAAGTATTTGTCAATTGGACCGGTGTAGATTACTTTGTCAGCCAAATCATCCCAATACTCTTTGTTTTCAAGATAATCACAATCAGTATACACTTTAATTCCCTCTAACATTTTGTCAAAGATTTGAGTGTATCCACCAATTGGAATTCCTTGGTATCTATCGTTGAAATAGTTGTTATTAAAAGTAAATCTAACAGGCAATCTTTTGATGATTGAAGCGGGTAGTTCAGTCGCAGGTTTTCTCCATTGTTTTTCGGTGTAACCTTTAATCAACTTCTCATAAATGTCCTTACCAACTAATGATAGAGCTTGTTCTTCCAAATTCGTAACTTTACCAGTAAATCGTTGCTCTTCAATCTTTTCCTTTGCCTCGTGTGGATTGGTTACCCCCCACATCTGATTGAATGTAAACATATTAAATGGTAAATTATATAACTCACCTTTATAGTTAGCAATCGGATTATGATTGTATGGTTTAAACTCGGCAAACTGATTTACATAGTCCCAAATTCGTTTATCGTTAGTGTGGAATATGTGAGCCCCATACTTGTGGATGTGTACATCATCTTGTTCTTCGGTGTACATATTACCCCCAATGTGTTTTCTCTTTTCAAGAACCACTACGGATTTACCACGCTTATTTAATTCATAAGCACAAGTAGCCCCAAATGGACCGGCTCCTACAATGATATAGTCGTATTTTTTATTGTCCGACATATGATAGGGCTCTATTTAACAATTCAGTTGGTAGAGTGCCAGTATCTACATAACAATTGGTCTGAATCAAGAATGAGTAATCGGGAAACGGATTCGTTCGTGTTGGGTTGTTCATATCTTGAGCGGTATCCAACATCTCATCATACATTTTATGATATTCGTAGTAATAACAAAGTGAAGCGAGGTGTTCATTACGAAGTGGATTAAAAACACCCGCCATTTGATAACACTCGTGTTGTTTGTTAATATTACCAATCCAACCATTCGCATCACCCATCAGAATCATAGCAATATAACCCATATCATCAATGTATTTTGGGTAGCCAGTTTCTAACCAATTATGAACTTGATTTAGGTACATTTCAAAATAGAAAATAACCCTACGAGCGTACTCATCCGAATGTAACTTACCAAAAGGTAACACATTTACATCACGATATCCATCCGAATAACTTTTAGCAATATAAAATAAATGATATGGGTCTTCCAATACTAAACTCGAAGGAACTTTATCAATCTCCAAAGTCAAACCATCGGTAATAAACTTCATAGGCGCCATCCAAGTGTCACCATCATTGGTGATATATTGTTTGAATGTAGTTGGTAGATTTACTCGTTGGAAACCCTCACCCACCTCCGGTAACCAAATAGTTTCGTGTCGTTTGTCGTGAGCAAAATACCAAGGTAATTTTGCATTCCACATCCAAGTACGAAAATACATTGTATCGACAGCATCAGCAGGAACATTCCAACTCTGAACGGATGTATCATTAAGAATTGTCCAATCGAAGTCATCAGATACAATCAATTGTTCATCGGCATCCATTCGTAAAATCCAATCACAACCGTGTTCAGCCTTTAGGGCTTGTTGTAGAGTGTGGTCACGATTCCAACCTGGATAGTTCCATTCAATATAATAAGTGAATCCATCAATACCCCTTTCTTTAAAGAAGTTGTCGATAATATCACGAGTACCATCATTACCATTACATTGGACTACATAATAATCAATATAGGGTGCGACTGACTCTAACATTCTCGTAATGGTGGCTTCTTCATTACCAACCATTGCGTTCATACAAATCTTTGTTTGTTTCATAACTTAAATATTCAGATATTCAGCTTCCGACTTCACTCCTACAATTCGTTTTACTTCAGTTCCATTTTCAAGTAAAATCACCGTTGGAATATTTCTCACATTGTATTGTTGTGCAATTTGAGGAAAGTCATCAACTATGATTTTTTGAACCGGAATCGTATTGTTTACTCTATCCATAATAGGACCTAATGTTCTACAAGGTCCACACCACGGAGCACTAAAATAAAGGTATTGTTTCATTAGTTTGCTTCTTTTAAGGATTCTTCAATCACCCTAACAATTCTATAAGGGTCTGCATTTGAAGCGGGTCTTCTATCTTCCAAATAACCAATCCAATTTTTAGCGGTTGTTAATGGAACTCGGATAGAAGAACCTCTATCGGCAACACCCCAACTGAATTTGTCAATAGATTGTGTTTCGTGTTTACCGGTCAATCTCATCTCATTTGATGAACCATAGTTTGCAATGTGATGGATGTGATTCTTTTCAAATGCTGAAAAGATTTTATCAAACAAATCCTTACCACCAACTTCTCTCATTTCTTTGGTTGAGAAATTAGTGTGTAGACCTGAACCATTCCAATCACCAATCATTGGTTTTGGGTGGAACTCTACTTTGAATCCTTGGTCTTCGGAGATTCGGTGTAAGAAATATCTTGCAATCCACAATTGGTCACAAGCCTCCTTATTACCTTTACCCATAACTTGGAATTCCCATTGTCCCAACATTACTTCAGCGTTGATACCGGTGATATCTAATCCAGCTTTTAAACAAACAACCAAATGTTCTTCTACTACACCTCTTGCAGATACCAATCCGCCACCAACTCCACAATAGTATTGTCCTTGTGGCGCAGGATATCCATCTTTAGGAAATCCAACAGGTCTACCATCTTCTACAAATGTGTATTCTTGTTCAAACCCATACCAATTGTTTGGATGGTCTTCTAATTTTGCTCTGATGTTTGATTCGTGTGGTGTTCCATCTGGGTTTAAAACTTCACACATTGCAATCCAACCATTTTCTCGTTGTGGGTCAACCACCAACTTAACAGGTTTTAGCAAACAATCAGAAAAGTGTCCTTCTGCTTGTTGAGTTGATGAACCATCAAACCCCCATTCAGGCAAATCTTCTAATTTTAGTCCACCGGCTCCTTCAACAATTTTTGTTTTTGAACGCAGATTTGGTTCTGGCTTATAACCATCCAACCAAACATATTCTACTTTATGTTTCATATTTCTATCCATCACAACTTAAACAATCGGGGTCAGTAGCACGAGTGGCGATATCACCACGAAGAACTGACTCCGTTCTCATATAATAAAGGGTTTTGATACCCGCCTTCCACGCTTCCATATGGACTTGGTTAATCCACTTTGGGGTCGCTTGAGTTGGGAACGCCAAGTTTAGGGAAACTGACTGGTCAACATATTGTTGTCTGATTCCGGCCTGTTTTACCAACTCCAATTGATTGATTTCTTTGAATGTTTTATACACATCCTTAACCCAATCAATTTCTTTGTTCTCAAAGTTAGATTCAGTCATATCGGTACGATTGGTCAATTTGCCATTGACAAATCCCCAATTGTCCAACTCATCAATACCTTGAACTGACCCACCATCTACAAGAATCTGGTCCCAAGTTTCTTTATTGTTAAGACCAATCTTACGAAGAACTCTTTCCAATTCAGGGTTCTTACGAATGAATGTTCCTTTAGCGGTTTGTTCCGTGAAGACATTTGCAGCCCAAGGTTCGATACCTGCGGATACATTACCACTCAACTTTGAGTTAGATACAGTTGGAGCAATAGCCATCAAGTGAGTATTTCTCATACCTTGACCAACACACCACAATGGTTCACCATATTCTTCAGCCATAGCACGAGATGCTCTCTCGGCTTCAATCTTCATTTGAGAGAAAATCTTTCGTGTTTCAAATTGAGCAGGAAGACCTTCGAATGACATACCTTTTTGTTGTAGGTATGTGTGCCATCCCAAAACTCCAAGACCCAATGCTCTACCTTTTTCAGCAGAACGAACCGAATTCTCAAATCCTCTCATATTCTTTGCTCTTTGGATAAATTCCTCAAGAACACCATCCAAGAACCAAATAGCGGTGTAGACCAAATCGGTATCTTTCCACTCATCGTATTTAGCCAAGTTGACTGAAGACAAACAACATACAAATGAGTGTGACTCATCGGTGTGAAGTGTAATCTCACTACAAATATTAGTCATAAAGACCTTCAATCCGTTTTGTTTGTATGCTTCTGGGTTTGACTTGTTTACATTACCCTTAAACATAATGTAAGGTTCACCGGTAGCTTTTCTTTTCTGAAGTACCTTACCCCACTTCCTGCGGGCTTCAGCATCACCTTCTTCAAGTTTTCTCATAAACTTGTCACCCACCACAACACATTGGTGTAGGTTGAGTGATTGTCTATTTACATCACCTTTTGGTTCACGGATTTCAATCCACTCATCAAAATCACCGTGGTCAATGTTTAGGTTGATTGATGCAGCACCTCTACGAACCGAACCTTGATTGGTTGCGAGAATGGTTGAGTCATAAATCTTACAAAATGGAACTACACCATCAGATGTACCATTTCCGGTGATTCGTGAACCAGCAGAACGAATCATATTTACACCGATACCAACACCACCACCGTGTTTGGCGAGCAACATCATTTCAAGGTTTTTCTGACCAATCTCTTGAATGGAGTCACCAACATCAATACCAAAACACGATATCGGAAGACCTCTATCGGTGCCTGTATTAGATAATACAGGAGTAGCAAGGTTAAGCCAACCCCTCCATATATAATCAAAAAACTTACTAGCGAGATGAGGTTTACCCAATCTCCTAGCAACTGCGGTTGAAACTCTCCAATAAGCATCTTTAGGTGTTTCACCCACCAAAAGATATCCTTTAGAAATAGTTTTAACATAAATCTCCGTGTTTCCCCAAATAGGGAAATCTACTCCAAGTTCCCATCCAAGGGATTCTCCATAATTCTTTGCCATAACTTATTAAAATATATCATCCCAATCTTCACCTTCACCGGCCTTGGAGTAATCCGTTGGTCGTAGAGCGAAGAAATCGGTATGTGTTAAACCACCTGTTAAATGATAGAACCATTCGAGTTTTTCAGCTGATTCTTTGTCGTATTCGAAAAACAAACCATCCTCAACTTTGTAACCAAGTTCGGCTAATTTTTCGTTTAATCTCTGACTAATAAAGTTCTTGAGGTCTTCTTTGTTGAGGTTTTCAAGGTCACCCATCTCAAACATCTTGTCAATGTAATTGAATTCTAATTTTTGAATTAGTTTAGCGGCTTCAAAAACGGAATCCTTTACTGATTTTCTTAATTGAGGATACTCATCACACATATGTCTAAAGAGTTGACATCCCATTTTAGAGTGTAATGATTCATCACGAACGCTCCACTTCATTTGTTGTCCGATACCCTTCAATAGGTTTCTCATTTGGAATGAATATAGGACAGCAAAGGAAGAATATAATGATACCCCCTCGGCAAATGCGGAAAAGATTGCGAGTGAACGAGCTACCTCTTCTCTTGCTTCGGCGTTCCACTTCAAATCTTCATAAGTGTAGTCAGAGGAAACTCCGGCAAGATTCTCAAATCTTTCAGCAGTTGCGGGTTCGTGTAGGAACGCTTCAAAGTCATCAAGACCGAGCGTTTCGTTTAAGTATGAGTATGCGGTTGCGTGGATTGTTTCCTGCGAACCGAACATCATTGCCATTTGTTTGATTTCGTGTTTAGGAAACCAATTTGTAA